>WNFM01300643.1_pt1 | contig 87708 bp, 72 predicted proteins | sample 5400271 | NCBI WGS metagenome assembly WNFM01 (sample SAMN13153352, study PRJNA577476) | soil metagenome | isolation source: 60 cm saprolite on Douglas fir-dominated hillslope | place: USA:California | collected 2013-09-17
GGCGGCATCATGTCGACCGGCGTCACCGCTGGTGGCAGTCCGCTGGGCGTAACGGCGGGCGGCATCATGTCGACCGGCGTCACCGCTGGTGGCAGTCCAAACGGCGGGCGGTAAGACCTCCGCTGTTATCGCTGGTCACAGGGCATCCACTTAAGGCCATAGTTAGCCGGTCCTGTTGATCGCAGTCCGAGAGCCGGCATCTAGACCCGCTTCACTTCGGCAAATCTCATTCTCGCATTTACAGGCGCGGTGGATTCGCTTCCCTGTCAGTTCGAGAAAATGTCTTCACGGTGAGCCCACACCCAGAACAATGGTATGGTGAATTGCAATTACGGATTCGTCCGCTAAGGGCTTCGTGGGCAAACGATCAGGCAAAATCCGGTCTTCCGGAGAAATCGGGGAAGCACTGCGAAGCGCATTTGTCGAACTAGCATTGTTTCTGGTTGACCAAGGCATTACAGCCGCGGAGGTTCAATCAGCAATAACCGATGCTTTTATCCAGGCTGCGGTTACGCGAGCGCGAATGAAGAACGGCCGCGTAAATCAATCAAGTGTGGCGATAATGACCGGTCTGAGCCGGGTCGAAGTCAGGAAATTGCTTCTGCGTGGCCACGCTGAACGCAGCAAGAAAGCAGCACACGGGGCCCAGAAGGTCATTGAGGGTTGGTTGCGTGATGCCGAGTTCTGCACTAAAGACGGCCAGCCAAAGCGGCTTCCGGTGGGCGCGGGGTATGGAAGCTTTACCAATCTGGCTCGTAGGTATAGCGGTGACATTCCACCGAAGGCCACTTTGGAGGAATTACTGAGATTGAGATCAGTCGAAGTTTCCGGGAGGTATGTAAAGCCTATAAGAGAGAAGGGTGTGGATTTACAAAGACGCCAGCACACTCTCACTAAAGCCGCCGCGCAACTCTCGTATCTGTTCCAATTGATGGGTTACCCCCAAGCGCTTACACCAGTAGTGAAGTTATACGATGGGGTAACCGTAAGTGTCTCGGACAATGCGGCGCTCCGTATTGCTGAACAGCGTGTAGGACAGAATGCACGCGCTTTCTTGAATGGCATCGAGAATTCGGCAAGGACCCTATTGCGTAGAAAGCCCAGCCGTACAAGAGGTGCCCTGCGACGCATTGTGGTAAACGTATCAGTATCTAGTTTCTTGCCAAAGGTCTGAAAAGTGCAAACTCAAACTCGGAACCCGCACGGGAAGGGGTCTGGTAAAAACAGTACCTTCCAACTGCGGCTAATTCTCGCAGTTTTTGATTTCCTGCATCGATCTGGCCTCTCAAAGGACAGCATTTCGAAACTGTCATCATTGGCGCTGGGGAAGTTGAGAAAAAAGGCGGAAGACTCCTCGCGTCGCATGCTCCTAGATTCATCGGTTGTATCCGCGATAGGCATTGCCTTCCACCGATGGTATCGAGAAAGGGAATTTGTTAGAGCAAGCGGTCAACCCAAACCTTTGAAGCTGCTTGGAGGCGCGCCAAGCGTTGAGGCCCTTGTACGAAGAGAGCGGCCGTCAATTCCCGCAGCTACCATCGCGCGGGAAATGGTAAAGCTCCGCCTTGTTAGGCTTACTCGGAGAGGATATTGCGTGCCTACCGGCATGCACGCGCTAATAAGTAGGAATCATCCCTATATAGCGGAGCATCTTGCGCACTCGGTCATGCGGCTACTCGGTACAGTGCAATACAATGCTAGGACAAAATCTGGCGGTGGCGCATTATTCGAGAGATATGCGCACGTTCCAAATCTGAAGCGGAGCGAGGTACAGGCATTTCGAGATTTTTCGAATCAGCAGGGCGAAGCGCTAATTGATACCACCAACGATTGGTTGGAGTCACATAGAAAGGTACGGAGTGGTCAAGCAAAAACTGGCTCCCTCGAAGCCGGTCTGCATGTCTTTGCTTACGTAGGAAGAAATCAATTGCCCGCAAAGCGTCGAGAAACCTAACCCGCCCCCTCCCTCAACGCCCTTCTCAATATCTTACCCACGTTAGTCTTGGGTAAGTCGGTCCTGAAATAGATATGGCGGGGCAGCTTGTATCCGGTCAAATACTTGTGGCAATGCTCCATTACTGCTGCGGCGGTCAGGGCCGGATCCTTCTTAACGATGTACAGCGCGACCACTTCCCCGGAGCGCTCGTCAGGTTCTGCGACGGCTGCGACTTCGGCGACGCCGGGGAGGCGGGCGACGACATCTTCGACTTCGTTGGGAAATACCTTGAAGCCGGAGACAATGATCATGTCCTTCTTCCGGTCTTCGATGAATACGTAGCCACGGTCGTCCATGCGGCCGATATCGCCCGTGCGTAGCCAACCCTCAGGGAGCATCACCTTCGCGGTCTCGTCCGGGCGTTGCCAGTAGCCGCGCATCACCTGCGGGCCGCGCAGGCAGATTTCACCGACGCTGTTGAGCGCGAGTTCCTTGCCGTCATCGTCGCGGATGCTGACTTCGGTCGACGGCAGGGGGAGACCGACGGAGCCGCTGAAAGGGACGCCCACCAGGGGATTGACGCAGACGGCGGGGGACGCTTCGGTCAGGCCCCATCCCTGGGTGACCTCGCAACCCGTGGTCTGCTTCCAGCGCTCGGCGACCGCGCGCTGCACCGCCATGCCGCCACCCACAGTCGCGGCGAAGTGGGAGAAATCCAGGTCGGTGAACCCTGGCGTGTTGAGCAGGGCATTAAACAAGGTGTTGACACCCATGAAGAACATCGGCGGGTGGCTGCGCAATTCCTTCACGAAGCCGTGGAAGTCCCGCGGATTGGCAATCAGGTGGCCGGTCCCACCGACTGATGCGAACAGCAGGCAGTTCGCCGTCAGTGAAAAGATATGGTACAGGGGCAGTGCACACACATAAGTGATCTCGTCGATCTGAACCTGCTTGAACCAGGCGCGGGCCTGCAGGACGTTCGCCACCATATTGCCGTGCGTGAGCATCGCTCCCTTGGCAACGCCGGTGGTGCCGCCGGTGTATTGCAGGTAGGCGATGTCGTTGTGATTGACCTCGACCGGCTCGGGTTTATCGGGGCTGCTCTTGAGCAATTCGGCGAGCGAATGCGCCTCGGGCAGATGCCACGCGGGCACCTTCCGCTTGACATACCGCAGAACAAAGTTGACGAGCGCGCCCTTGGGAAAACCCAGCAGGTCACCAACGCCCGTGACCACGACGTGGCGCACCGAGGTGGCTGGCAATGCCTGCTCGGCCACGTGGGCGAAATTCTCAAGCACGACCAGGGCCGCTGCGCCGGAATCGCGCAGCTGATGCTCGAGTTCGGGGGCGGTATAGAGCGGGTTCGTGTTGACGACCGTCATCCCCGCGCGCAGCGCGCCGAACATGACCACGGGATACTGCAGGATGTTCGGCAGCATGATCGCGACGCGATCACCTTTCTTCAGCCCGTGCCGTTGCAGCCAGGCGGCGAAACGATTGGACAGCTGGTCAAGGTCCGCGTAGCTGCAGCGGTGTTCCATCTGAATGAAGGCAGTGTGCGTGGCGAACTGTTCGCAACTGAGGTCGATAAGCGCCTTCAGCGACGCGTATTCCCCCGCATCGATGTCGGCGGGCGTACCTGGCGGATACTGCTTGACCCAGAATCTGTCCATACCCTTAAGACTCCCGCCGGCCCGTCGGCCGGCGCTTCAGTGTGGCCGCGCGCGCAGCAAGGGCTTGAGCGCGGGCCAGACATTATCCAGCAGAATCGGTTGTCCGCGCTCATTGGGATGCAAGCCGTCGCCTTGCATCAAGGAGGGCTGGTCCGCGATGCCGGCCAGCAGGAACGGTACGAGCGGGACATGGTGGGCGGGCGCCAGCTGGGAGTAAATAGCGGCAAAACCGCGGGTGAAGCGCTCGCCATAGTTGGGTGGCATGCGCAGCCCGAGCAGCAGGACCGATCGCCCGTGGCGAGCCGCCAGCCCGATCATGGCATCGAGGTTGGCGAGGGTGCCCGCCAGCGGCAAGCCGCGCAGGCCGTCGTTGCCGCCCAGTTCGATGATCACGATGCGCGGGTCATGCGCGGCCAGAGCGCGCGGCAGCCGGGCGAGTCCACCTACGGTAGTCTCGCCGCTGACGCTGGCGTTCACGACCCGGAATCCGTAACCTTCCTGGTGCAGCCGGCTTGACAGCAGATTCACCCAACCCGATTCCGGGGCAATGCCGTAACCGGCGCTGATGCTATCCCCGAAAACGAGAATCACCGGAGCCGGCAGGGCCGCGGCGCGCTCCGCTCCGATCGGCAGCAGGAGCCACAAAAAGGACAGGATACCGATGACGCGCGACATTGTTCTCCGGACCGAGCGAGCGACGAAGCAGGTTACCAGCCCCGAGGGACCTCTGACCATCGTGCGCGAGGTATCGTGCGAGATCCGCGCGCGCGAAAGCGTGGCGATCATCGGGCCGTCCGGGGCCGGCAAGTCGACCCTGCTGGCCCTGTTTGCAGGACTCGATCTGCCGAGCTCCGGGCGGGTCTGGCTCGCCGGGGAGGATCTGACCACGCTCGATGAGGACGGACGGGCGCGCCTGCGCGCGGCGCGCGTGGGCTTTGTGTTCCAGGCCTTTCACCTGGTGCCGGCGCTTACGGCGCTGGAAAACGTGATGTTGCCGCTGGAGCTGCAGGGGCGGCGTGATGCCCGCTCGCCGGCGCTGGACATGCTGGGCCGCGTGGGGCTGGGCTCGCGCGCCGGACACTATCCACGGCAGCTCTCAGGAGGAGAGCAGCAGCGCGTGGCCATGGCGCGCGCCTCGGTCGGCAATCCGGCCGTGCTGTTTGCCGATGAGCCCACCGGCAACCTCGACACGGTGACGGGCGCGCGCATTATCGACCTGTTCTTCGAACTCAACGCCGCGGCGCAGACAACGCTGGTGCTGGTCACGCACGATACCTCGCTGGCGGCGCGCTGCTCGCGCGTGCTGGCGATGGACGCCGGGGCCCTGGTTTAGCGCGTGGCCGTGCTGTGGATGGCATTGCGGCTGTTGCGCCGGGAGTGGCGCTCCGGGGAGCTCGCCGTGCTCCTCGTGTCGCTCTCGGTGGCCGTGGCGGCCCTCACGGGCGTGGGCTTTCTCGTCGATCGCGTCGGACGCGCCGTGCAGGCGCAGGCGAGCGAAGTGCTGGCGGCCGACGCGCGCATCGAGACCCCCGAGCCGCTGTCTGCCGAACTGGCGGTGGAGGCGCAGAACCTGGGCCTCAGGACCGCGCGCCTCACGACGCTGCTGTCGGTCGTATTCAAGGGTGATGCCAGCCAGCTCGCCAACGTGCGGGCGGTCAGCACCGGCTATCCGCTGCGCGGCAGCCTGAAGATCGCCGTGCAGGCCTTCGGCGCGGGTGTCGTCACGCACGAGCTACCCGCCGCGGGTACCTGCTGGCCCGATTCGCGCCTGGCGGCGGCACTCGGCGCCAGTCCGGGCGATACGCTCATGGTCGGGGCCCTCGCATTGCGCGTGGAGCGAATCCTGGTTGCGCGCCCCGATCAGGGCTCGGCTTTCATCGAGTTTGCGCCCGGGTTGCTGCTCAACGATGCCGACCTCGCCGCGACCCGGCTCGTGCAGCCGGCGAGCCGCACGGAGTACGCGTTGCTGCTCGCGGGCGCCGAGCGCGCGCTGAGCCGCTACGACGAGTGGTTCACGGCGCGCGCGCATCCGGCGGAGCGGTTGGCCCGTGTCGCCGATGCCAGCCCGCAGATCGGCGATGCTGCGCGGCGCGCAGGCCGCTTCCTGTCGCTGGCCAGCCTCGTGGCGGTATTGCTGTGCGCTGTGGCCGTGGCGATGAGCGCGCGTGGCTACGTGGCCCGCCACCTCGACGTGGTGGCGCTGATGAAGACGCTGGGGGCCGCGCGACGCTTCGTGCTGGGCGTCACCGTGGTGCAGATGCTGCTGCTGAGCCTGCTGGCCACGATCCTCGGATCGACGGTCGGCTGGCTCACGCAAAGCTGGCTGCTGCGCGCGCTCGCCGGCCTGCTGCGCACCGATCTGCCGCCGGCCGGGTGGATGCCGGCGCTGATCGGCCTCGTCGTCGCCATCGCCATGCTCGCCGGATTCGCGCTGCCGACGCTGCTGCAGCACACGCGCGTGCCGGCCTTGCGGGTGTTGCGCCGTGATGCGGGGCCGCCGCCCGCCCGCCTGTGGTTGTCTTTGGCGCCTGCGGCGGCCGCCATAGCCGGAGTCATCTACGGCACACTGGCGGACTGGCGCTTCAGTCTGTGGTTTGGCGCCGCGCTGGCGGCGGTGCTGCTGTGCCTGGGCCTCGGCGGTGCCCTGCTGGTGCGGCTTGCCGGCCGGGCGCGCGGCAGCACCCGCCTGCCGCTGCGGCACGGGCTCGCCAATCTGTCACGCCGGCGGAGCGCTGCCGTGGCGCAAATCGTGGCCTTTGGCCTCGGCGTCATGCTCCTGCTGGTGCTGGCGATCCTGCGCCGCGACCTGGTGAACGATTGGCGTACCAGCCTGCCGGCGGGTGCGCCGAACTACTTTTTCGTCAATATACCCACGGATCAGAAAGAGGATTTCCGGGCGGCCCTGATCGCCGCCGGCGCCCGTCCGGAGCGGATGCTGCCGATGGTGCGTGGCCGGCTCATCGCCATCAACGGCGAGAAGATCAACCCGCGACTGCCGCGCGCCACCATGCTGCGCGGCGCACACGCACGCCAGCGCGGCGACCTGGCCGATCGCGAGCAGAATCTGACCTGGTCGGCGGAGCTCGGCGACGACAATCGCATCATCGCCGGGCGCTGGTGGAGCGCGGCTGATACCGGCAAACCCCTGGTCTCCCTCGCCAGCGAATTTCAGGAGTCGTTGAATCTGCAGCTGGGCGATCGGCTCCGCTTCGACGTTGCGGGCGAACAGTTCGAAGTGACGGTGGCGAGTTTCCGCAAGGTCAAATGGGACAGCTTTCGCCCCAACTTCTTCATCATGTTTCCGCCGGGGCTGCTCGAGGGCATGGCCGGCAGCGACATGACGAGCGCGCTGTTCCAGCCGCGCTCCCCCGGGGCGCTCGCGGAGCTGGTGCGACGGTTTCCGAGCGTCTCGATCTTCAATATTGGCGACCTGCTGGCACAGGTGCGCTCGGTCATCGACAAGGCGGTGACCGCGGTGCAGAGCGTATTCGTCTTTACGCTGTTCGCCGGGCTCACGGTGCTGCTGGCGGCGGTGCAAGTCAGCCGCGACGAGCGCCGCTACGAGACGGCCATCCTGCGGGTACTGGGGGCCAGCCGCGCCATGCTGCTGCGCTCCAGCCTGGCTGAATTTGCCGCTATCGGATTGCTCGCGGGTCTGCTCGCCGCCTCCGGCGCCGCCTTGGGCGGGTATCTGCTGGCGCGGCAGCTGGACCTGCACTACCGTTTCGACGCCTTGATGTGGTGCACCGGATTCATCGGCACCGGGCTGCTGGTCGTCATCTGTGGTTGGCTGGCGACGCGGCAGGTGCTCAAGCAACCACCACGCACCGTATTGGACTAGGCGGTTCAGGCCTGCAGCGCCGGGCGCGCTCAGTGCGCTACGGCAACAGTGATCCAGGCCTGCGCCTCGGTCTCGCCGCGCAGTGCCAGGCCTTCGATGGCGAACTGGTACAGGCCGGGGCCCAGGGCGGAATCGTTGAGCGCGAGGCGCAAGTCGCCGTTCGAGTCGCGCAGCATATAGTTGAGTACCGCCACCCGGCCCTGGTCCTGGCGATCGATCGTGACGCGAAAGGCGGTGAATTTGGACCAGGACATATCGATCTTCAGGTCGGCCATCTGCGCCGGGCCGCCGCCGAGGGTGACGGCCGCGCGCCGCGACGGTGCCGTGCGGCTGGGCATGAGCTTGACGGTGCGCGTGCTGGTGGCCGGATCGACCGGTTGCTCGGTCACGCGGCCCTGCAACAGCTGGATCGTCGCATCGCGCGTGGCAATCTTGCCGGCCATCACCGCCGCGACGATGAAAGCAAGGCCGGCGACGGACGCGACGGCGATCAGGGTCGGCAGCTTCTGCCACCAGGGTTGCGGTTTTTCATCCCAGGGCAGGGCGACGCCGCCGGCTTCGAGGAGGCGCAGGCCTGCGTGCACGCGTTCGGACAGCCCGATTTCATCGATCAATTGCGGGTGTGCGCCGCAGTAGCGCTCGAATTCCTGCGCGCCGCGCAGCGGCAGCCGGCCGGAAATATAGCGCTCCGCGATCTGATTGCGCAGAATGAATTCGCGGTCCATCGGCATCGTGGGCACCGGCAGGTGCAGGGGCCCCGGCGACACGGCGGGCGCGGTGGGCGCGGCGGCCGTACCCATGGATGGCGGAGGCGTGATCAACGGCGCGGTGCGCATCGGATTAGGATATGCCATTCAGCCCGGCCAGGGAGTATCGTGCCCCTCAGCGCCGGCACGTGCACAGGCGTTGGCTCACAGTTCCGGTGAGCGGTTGTGAACTGTGTCGCACTTTGAATGTCGATTCGCGAGCGCACACATGAGGAAATGGAAAGGACTGCGGATCATCGCCCTGGGCTTGCCGGCGTTTTGCGCTGCGCAGCCCGACGAGTCGGCGCTGACCATCTACAGTTCACAGCAGCCGGGTGCCATCGATGCGGAATTCTACCGACCGATACCGGGCGCTCCGGTGCCCGCCGCCACTTCCGTGCCCGGTTATGCGATGGTACGCCAGGACCGGGACGTGCAGCTTTCCTCCGGTCGCTCGAGCCTGCGTTTCAGCGATGTCGCGGGTCTCATCGACCCGACGACCGTCACTTTCACGGTGCCGGCAACGGCGGGCGTGCGGGTGCTCGAGCAGAACTTTCAGTTTGACCTGGTGAGCACGCCCAAGCTCCTGTTGCGTTACCTCGACCGCCCTATCACCGTCGAGCGCAGTGTGGGCAACGAAACCGCGACGGTGTCGGGCACGCTGCTGTCGGCGGTCGACGGACTGGTGCTGCGCAGTGCCGACGGCACGGTACATGCCCTGAACAGCTATTCGGCCGTGAATTTCCCCGACTTGCCCGGTGGCCTGATTACCAGGCCTACGCTGGTATGGGAGCTGCAATCGCCGGTCGGCGGCACGCAGCGCGCGCGGGTCACCTACCAGACCGGCGGCATCACCTGGTGGGCGGACTACAACGTGGTATTCAGCGAAGGCCGCGCTGCCAATGCCGGCCTGCTTGACCTGTCGGCGTGGGTCAGCGTGATCAATCAGTCGGGTGCGACCTACAAGGATGCGCGCCTTAAACTGGTCGCGGGCGACGTCAATCGCGTGCAACCCCCGCCGCCCCGCCCCGAGGAGTTCGCGATGCGCTCCAGATTGGCGGCCGTAGCGAACGCACCGGGCTTCGCCGAAAAGGCCTTCGACGAGTTTCATCTCTACACTCTGGGCCGCTCCACGACGCTACCGGACAACTCGACCAAGCAGATCGAGCTCTTCGACCAGGCGCGGCAGATTCCCGCCCGGCGCCTGCTGATCTACGATGCACTGGGTGCGCAGGCCTTCGGCCAGCCCTATACCGAACGCAATCCGGGCTTCGCCGCAAATACGAAAGTGGACACCTACGTCGAATTCCGCAACGACGCGGCTTCGGGCCTCGGTGTGCCGCTGCCCGCCGGCCGCGTGCGCGTATCGAAGCTGGACAGCGCGGACGGGAGCCTGGAATTCATCGGCGAGGACGTGATCGGCCATACGCCCAGGGATGAGACGGTGCGCCTCAGGCTCGGCAGCGCCTTCGATGTGGTGGGTGAGCGGCGGCAGGTGGACTATGCCGTCGATACCCACGCCCGCTGGGTCGAGGAAGAAATCGAGATCAAGCTGCGCAACCATAAATCGCAGGACGCCGAGGTGCAGGTGCGCGAACCCCTGTATCGCTGGAGCAAGTGGCAGGTATTGCAGCATTCGCACGAGTACAGCAAGGACAGCGCGCAACGCATACACTTCACGGTCACAGTGCCGAGGGATGGAGAGACCGTGCTCCGTTACCGGGTGCGTTACAGCTGGTAGCCGTATGGGCGACAAAGATGATGACAAGTCAGCGAAAGAGCCCGGCGGCCCTGGCGGCCCTGGCAGCCCCGACGGTCCCGGCGGCGTGCACCACGACGCGCGTGGCAACGCCGTGTGGCAATGGGCCGTCGGGTCCGGCCGCCACGCGCTCGAGTCGACCTCACGGTTACTGAAGCGCCTCGAAGTGCCGGGTCTGAAGCTCGAGGATGATCCCGATGTCCTGAAAGACAACGCCGCCGCGCAGGAGCCGGGCGACCCCGCGGGCCCGGCACGCACGGTCGGATACGATCCTTATGGCGGGTCCGGCACGGGCACGGGACGCAGTGCCGACAAAGTGCCGAAGGTCGCGGCCAGGCCCGCCCCGCCTGCGAAACCCCCGCAGGTTGCGAAGCCGCCGGCGGCGAAGGCTCCTGAATCTACGAAACCTGCTGCAGCGATGACGCCTGCTCCGTCCCTGCTGCGGCGGCTGTTTCGGCGGGATTGAGCGGGTCGATGTAGTCGATGCCCGCGGCAGCCAGCCAACGGCTGGCGGCGGCGGATTCCACGCCCTTGGCGATGCAGTGAATGCCCAGGACGCGCGCGATCTGGGTGCAGGCGGACAGCAATGCCCGTGGGTAACGATCCTGCATCGCCGTCGTCGTCAGCTCGGCACTGAGCTTGAGCATGCGGATCGCCTTGTGGCGCAGCAGTTGCAGGGCCGCTTCGCCGATCGTGAAATCGTCCAGTACCACGTGGCAGTGGAGGCGTTCGCAGGTGTCGAGCAGTGGCCGCAGTCGCTCGGGCTGCGCGGCCCAGGCCGCGGCGGGCAGGATCAGCATCACGACGCCGTCGCCGAGCCCGCTCTGGGCGAGGCTGGATTCGATGTACTTGGCGAAGCGCGGATTATGTGCCGCCGCGGCTGAAATGGCGACGGCGAAGCTCGAGGGCTTGGTCGCGTGGCGCTCCCGGTTCTCGACCAGCCAGCCAATGACGCGCTCGAATACCGCGGCGTCGTGTCGCGCGTCGACGCCCGTGAGCGAGATCTCGTAGCGGCGCGTGACGCTGCCCGGCCGCAGGCGGGTATAGGCGCGGGCGCGGATCGGCATGCCCTCGAGCAACTCGGCGGTACTGATGGCCTCGGGCGCGCCGGACGCGCCGAGGCCCCGCTTCTCGAACTTGGGCGCCAGCAGCATGCTGAAACGCTGCAGGAGAGCACGGAGCTGTGCAGTCATGACCCGCGATTCATCGACCGAGCCGCCCTCGATCAGCGCGAAGCCCAGGCCGCTGCAGCCGCCGAGCGGGTCGCGGGCCGCGAAGAACAGCGCGCGGCGGCCGTCTTCGAGCTTGCGATGAATGCAGTTGCGCTGCAGTTCGAGCGCGAACACATCGAGTGCCGCGAGCGCCAGGCTGTGCTCATCGGGGCCGATCGCCCCGGCGCTCAACCACAGGACTTCGCCGGTCGAATCGTGGAGGGAAAACGCCTGTGGCCGCCAGGGTGCCAGCGCCTGCAGCAGTGCCTCGCCCGTGGCGTCGATGGTCGGGCGCGTCGTGCCGGAGACTGATTTCGCCGACAGCTTGGACATGCTGCCGATCATGGGGTATGAGTGCATCTGTCGCCGTGACCGCTCTCCCGTTCCACCGCGAAGACCACAATTTGGGTAGACTTGTCATAATTATTTCGCGGCTTTTCTGGAGGTTTCATCGTGTACCGGGCGCCTGTCGCTGACCTGCGTTTTGTGCTCGATGCACTGCTCCGCGCCGGCGAACTGGCGCGGCTCCCGCGCTTTTCCGACTACTCGTCCGAACTGGTCGCCGCCGTCCTGACCGAGGCCGACCGTTTTGCCGCCGATGTGCTGGCGCCCCTGAATGGGCCCGGAGATCGGCAGGGCGCGGCCTGGACGGCCGAGGGCGTGAACACGCCGCGTGGGTTTCGCGAGGCCTACCACCAGTACGTCGAGGGCGGTTGGCCACAACTCGCCATCGACACGGCGCACGGCGGCCAGGGCGCACCCCAGGTGCTCAGCACGGCCGTCGAGGAAATCTGGTGCGGCGCGAACGTCGCCTTCATGCTCTGTCCGCTGCTTTCGCGCGGCGCGATCGAAGCCCTGCTGCTCGCCGGTTCCCCGAAGCTGCAGGCGACCTATCTGCCGAAGATGATCACCGGCCACTGGGCCGGGACCATGAACCTCACCGAACCGCAGGCCGGCTCGGACCTGGGCGCGATCCACACCCGGGCCGCACCGGCCGGTGATCACTATCTGCTGCGCGGGCAGAAGATCTTCATCACCTATGGCGACCACGATATGGCCGAGAACATCGTGCATCTGCTGCTCGCGCGCATCGAGGGTGCGCCCGCCGGCGTGAAGGGCCTGTCACTGTTCGTCGTGCCCAAGTTCCTGCCCGATGCCGCCGGCAATCCCGGCCAGCGCAACGACGTGCGCTGTGTGTCGATCGAACACAAGCTTGGGATACGCGCCAGTCCGACCTGCGTGCTCGCCTATGGTGATGCGGACGGCGCGGCCGGGTACCTGGTGGGCGAGCCCAACCGCGGCCTCGAGTTCATGTTCATCATGATGAACGCGGCGCGGCTGTCCGTGGGGCTGCAGGGGATCGGACTGGCGGAGAGCGCGCGGCAGCGTGCGACGGAATGGGCGCGCACGCGGGTGCAGGGCCGGCCCGTGGGGGTTCCCAGCGGGCAGTCGCTGGCGATCATCCGTCACCCGGACGTGCAGCGGATGCTGCTCACCATCCGCTCCGGTGTCGAGGCGATGCGCGCGCTGGCGCTGTACGCCGCGCTGCAGCTGGATCTGGCGCGCGCGCTGCCCGAGGCCGATGCGCGCGCCGCCGCGCTGGCACGCGGGGAGCTGTTGATCCCCATCGTCAAGGCCTGGGGCACCGAGTACGGCACGGAACTGGTGTCGCTGGGCCTGCAGGTGCACGGCGGCATGGGATACATCGAGGAGACCGGCATTGCCCAGACCCTGCGCGATGCGCGCATCACCACGATCTACGAGGGCACGACCGCGATCCAGGCCAATGACCTGCTCGGCCGCAAGCTCATGCGCGATTCCGGCGCCGCGCTGCAGGCGCTGCTCCGGGAAGCCGATGCGGAGCTGGTGGACTACAGATCGGGCGGCGACGCGGCCGCGGCTTCCGCGGCGGCAGGACTGCCCGCGATCATGGCCGCTGCGCGCGAGGGCCTGAGTCAGCTGCGGGCGGCGAGCGGCTCGATGCTGTCGGAGCTGCGGACGGAACCGGGAGCCGCCTACGCCGTCGGCGTGCCCTTCCTGCGCCTGTGCGGCATCGTGCTCGGCGGTTGGCTGATGGCGCGCGCGGCGCACGTCGCCGCGCATCAGCTCTACGCGGGGGCCGCCGACCCGTCGTTCCTGCGCGCCAAGCTGCAGACGGCGCGCTTCTACTGCGCCCAGATCCTGCCCCAGGCACTGGCCCTGTCGCGGACCGTGCGCATGGGCGGTGCCAGCGTCGCCGGCGCGGATATCGACCTGATCTGATCCGGGCGATTCTGCTCCGGGCGATCAGCCCAGCGTCATGAGTTGGGCATTGCCACCAGCGGCGGCCGAATTGGTGCTGATTGAGACTTCCTCGAGCAGGGCCTGGAGAGAGTAGTCCTCCGCTCCCGTGGCCAGTCCGCTCACCGTTGCGCTCTGGATTTGCACGACCGGCCCGTCGAGTGCGGCCAGCTGCCGGACCGTAGCCTGCAATGCCGCCGCGTCGCCTTCGAACAGGACGCCGGCGATTGCCGCGCCCTGCCGCCAGTCGGAGCAGGACTGCAGGTGCGCGCGCAGGTCTTGCGGCAGCGCGGCCAGTTCGGCGGCCGCCGGGTTGTCGGCCAGGATGAGCGCCCTGTTGCCCGTCGCCAGGATCGCGCCGATCTGCATCAGGGCGCCGCCGCTCGTGTGGGCGAGCGCCAGGATCGCGCCGCGTGGCCGCACGGCGCGCAGATTCCGTTCGCCGACCGGCCCGCGCAGCTCGCGCGCAGCTCCGAGGCAGGTGCGGCGCAGGTACTGCGCGACTCGGCTCGCGGCCGCCACGTGACCGCGCGACTCCAGATGATGCGCATAGGCCACCGCCGTCGCCGGCGGTGCGGGTTCGATGTCGCCGGCCTGTGGCGCTTCCGCTTCGTCGGGAACGCGCGCGAGCAGCCGGTCGAGGTACCAGGGCCCGCCGGCCTTCGGTCCCGTGCCCGACAGTCCGGTACCGCCGAAAGGTTGGACGCCCACCACGGCGCCGATGATGTTGCGATTGACGTAGATGTTGCCGGCCACGATGCGCTGCGTCACCTGCGCGATCGTCTCGTCGATGCGGGTGTGCAGGCCAAAGGTCAGGCCGTACCCGGTCTGGTTGATGGCGTCGACCAGTGCATCCAGTCCGGCGCGCTGATAGCGCAGCACGTGCAGCACCGGCCCAAAGACCTCCCGCCGGAGATCGGCGGGACTGCTGATTTCGATCAGCGCCGGTGCCACGAAACTGCCGTGCGCGGCCGCGGCCGGCAAGGGGAGCTGCTCAATCCGGTGGCCCTGCGCGCGCATGGCCTCGATGTGCGCCGTGATCATCGCGCGCGCCTCGGGGCTAATGACCGGACCGATATCCGTGCGCAGCCGGTCGGGATTGCCGACCTCGAGCTCGTGCATCGCGCCCTTGAGCATCGCGAGCACCCGCTCGGCGATGTCATCCTGCAGGCACAGGATCCGCAGGGCCGAGCAGCGCTGGCCGGCGCTGTCGAAGGCTGAGGCCATCACATCGCCGACCACCTGCTCGGGCAGCGCCGAGGAATCCACGATCATCGCGTTCTGGCCGCCGGTCTCGGCGATGAGCGGGATCGGCCGCCCCTCGGGACCGAGGCGGCCGGCGAGCTGGCGCTGGATCAGGCGCGCGACCTCGGTTGAGCCGGTGAACAGGACGCCGCGCGTGGCGGCGTCGGCGACCAGCGCGGCACCAACCTCGCCCGCTCCGGGGAGGAATTGCAGCACGCCCGCCGGGATCCCGGCCTCCAGCAGCAGCTGCACGGCGGCCGCGGCGATCAGTGGGGTTTCCTCCGCGGGCTTGGCCAGCACCGGATTTCCGGCGGCGAGTGCGGCGGCGACCTGGCCGGTGAAAATCGCCAGCGGAAAATTCCACGGCGAGATGCACACCACCGGTCCGAGCGGCCGGTGGTTGCCGGGGCGCAAGCGCTCGCGCGCCAGGGCCCCGTAGTAGCGCAGAAAATCGACCGCCTCGCGCACCTCCGAGACGGCATTGGGCAGCGACTTGCCCGACTCGCGCACGATGAGTCCGAGGAGCCCCGCCCGGCGCTCTTCCAGCAGATCCGCCGCGCGCCACAGGGCCGCGGCACGCGCGGCAGGCGGTGTGGCGGCCCAGGCCTGCGCGGCCGCCGCCGCGCCGGCGCAGGCGGCGCTCACTTCGCCCAGGGAAGCATCGGCGACGGTACCGACGAGGTCGCGATGATCGGCAGGATTGCGCAGCTCGCGGGCCTGCCCCGGACCGGGCACGGTGGCGTGCGGCGCCGCGCCGAGTACGGCCCGCGCATGGCGCGGTGCCGGTGCGCTCGCCCGGAGCGGTTCCGACAGCCGCGCGAGCTGCTGCTCGTCGTTCAGATCCAGACCCATGGAATTCGTGCGTTCGGCGCCGAACAGGGCGCGCGGCAGCAGGATCTGCGGGTGCGGTGCCCCGATCGGCACGATGGCGCTGGCGACCTGCACCGGATCGGCGATCAGCTCGGCAATCGCCACCTGCGGGTCGAGGATGCGATGGACGAAGGAGCTGTTGGCGCCGTTTTCCAGCAGCCGCCGCACCAGGTAGGCGAGCAGCGTCTCGTGCGTGCCGACGGGCGCGTAGATGCGGCAGGGCCGATTGAGCCTGCGCGGACCGACGACCTGCTCGTAGAGCGGTTCGCCCATCCCGTGCAGGCACTGAAACTCGTACTGGCCGTCGTGGAATGGCTCTCCGCCCATGCTCATCACGGCCGCCAGCGTCTGCGCGTTGTGCGTGGCGAACTGCGGAAACACCGCGTCCGGAGCGTCCAGGAGTTTGCGCGCGCAGGCCAGATAGGAAACGTCCGTATACAGCTTGCGGGTAAATACCGGGAAATCCGCGTAACCGTCCACTTGTGCGCGCTTGATCTCGCTGTCCCAGTAGGCGCCCTTGACGAGGCGGACCATCAGGCGATGGCCGGAACGCCTTGCCAGGTCGATCACCCAGTCGATCGCACCGTGGCAGCGCTTCTGGTAAGCCTGCAGCACGAAGCCGATGCCGTTCCAGCCCTGCAGGCGCGGATCGAGGCACAGGGCCTCGAGCAGGTCGAGCGAGATCTCCAGCCGTTCGGCCTCCTCCGCATCGATGTTCAACCCGATGTCGTACTGGCGCGCCAGCAGCGCGAGTTCCTGCAGGCGCGGCAGCAGCTCGTTCATCACGCGGGCGAGCTGCGCGCGCGAATAGCGGGGATGGAGCGCCGAGAGCTTGACCGAGATGCCCGGCCCTGCCAGCACGCCGCGGCCACCGCCGGAGCGGCCGATGGCGTGGATCGCGTGCAGGTAGGCCTCGAAGTAGCGCTGCGCGTCGGCGGCGGTGGTCGCCGCCTCGCCCAGCATGTCGAAGCTGTGCCGAAAGCCCTTCGCTTCCAGCTTCCGGCTGTTGGCGAGCGCCTCCTCGATGGTCTGGCCGCAGACGAATTTCTCGCCCATCAGGCGCAGGCCCAGGTCCACGCCCTTGCGGATCAGCGGCTCGCCGCCGCGGCCGATCAGACGCGTGAGCGCGGCACTGAGGCTGGATTCCGAGCTGGTCGCGGTGAGCTTGCCGGTGATCAGCAGTCCCCAGGTGGCCGCATTGACGAACAGCGAGGGGCTGTTGCCGACGTGGGCCTGCCAGTCGGCCGTGGAGATCTTGTCGCGGATCAGCGCATCGCGCGTCGGCGTGTCGGGAATGCGCAGCAGCGCCTCGGCCAGGCACATCAGCGCGACGCCCTCCTGGCTCGACAGGGAGTACTCCTGGATCAGGCCCTCCACGCCTCCGCTGGCCTTCTTCCGGCGCAGCCCGATCACGAGCTTGCGGGCCCTGGCCTGGACGGTGGCCGCGGCGGCCGGGGGCAGGCGGGCCGCGGCCAGGAGCGGTGGCAGGCATTCGGGCTCGGGCCGGCGGCAGTCGGCCGTTATGCGCTCACGCAACCGGCTCTGCGGGCGCAGCTCCGCAGCGAATGATTCGAAGGGTCGCGGCACAGCGCCGCCGTCACGCGCAGCCACGGTCCTCAGCCTCGCCCCAGCACCGGCACCATGTTGGCCACGAAGAAATCGATCAGCGCCTTGACGGCCGGCGTGCGCGCGCGCCGCAGGTCGGTGACGGCGTGGAGTTCGAGCAGGTCGGCCACCTGCCAGTCGGGCAGCACGCGCTCGAGCTTGTTCATCGCCAGACCCTGGCGGCACAGGAACTCGGGCAGCACGCCGATGCCGACGCCGGACACGGTCGCCGCGTGCACGACCCACGGATCGGTGACGATCAGGCGCGGTGTCAGCGCGACCTGCGCCTGCGTATGGCCGCGGTGCAGGCGCAGCTCGGTGACCTGCTGGCCCGGCACCAGCAGCGCGTGGCGGGCGAGATCGCCGGGCTGCTTCAGCTCCTCATGCGCGCGCAGATAGGCCGGCGTCGCGCACAGCACGACCGGGGGACGGCCGAGCGCGGTCGCCACGAGACCCTCGATCCGCGGCGGACCGTTCTGGAACAATACGTCCCACTGCTCGCCGGGCTCCTCGGGCAGGGCGAGCGCCATCTCCACTTCGAGCGGGATGTCCGGATAGCTTTCCATGAAGCGCGGCAGGAGGGGTGCGAGCAGCAGCCGGCCGTAGGCGGGATCAGCCAGCACGCGCAGGCTCACCCGATCCTCGGTCATCGGTCGCATGGTTCGTCGTGCGGCCGTGGTCTCAGCCGCGACCCGCTGCGCGTGAGGCAGGAGCGCGCGGCCCGCGGCGGTGAGCGCGATGCGGCGCGTGGTGCGCGTCAGCAGTCGCGTGCCGACCCGCTTCTCGAGGCTCTGGATCGCACGGCTGACCGCCACCTTCGGCACGCCGAGCGCACGTGCGCAGGCGGTGAAGGAGCCCAGTTCGACCACCTGGGCGAAGGCTGCCAGCTCAGAGGGAAGCCACATAGCTGTAACATATATGAATCAATACACCCTTTTCAAGGGGTCTTTGACGCACGAGGGGTGCCATACAAAGCCTCAGCTGTGCATCGCGCCGCGCAGTCCCTCGATGAACATCTGCACCGCGAGCGTGACCAGCAGCAACCCCATGAGGCGTTCCAGCGCCAGCAGTCCACGCGCGCCCAGAAAGCGGCTGAGTTGTCCGCCCAGAATCAGGATCGCCGCGCTCGCGAGCCAGGCGCAGGTGAGCGCGAGCAGCCACACCGGCCAGCGCTGCGGGTCGCGGCTCATCAGCAGCAGGAGCGTCGCGAGGGCCGAGGGCCCGGCCACATAGGGAATCGCCAGCGGCACCAGGAAGGGCTCACCCTTGACATGTTCGGCCAGCGAATGCTCCGACGAGGGAAAGACCATGCGCAGCGCGATCAGGAACAGCACCAGCCCACCCGCGATGGTGAGGGCCGGGCCAGTGATGTTGAGCGCGTGCAGCAGATGCTCGCCCGTGAACAGGAACAGCACCAGCACCCCGTAGGCGATCAGCAGTTCGCGCGCCACCACGCGCTTGCGGCGCTTGGGCGGAACGCTCTGCAGGGCCGTGACGAACAACAGGATGTTGCCCAGCGGGTCCATGACCAGGAACAGCAGAATCGTGGCGGAGACCAATGACATTGCGAATGACTTCCCTGGGTGGCGCAGTGGCGCAAGCCGTATACCATGGATGGCGGTCGCGACCAATCCGTTCGCGTGGGGACGCCTATGAAATGTCGACCAGCAAGTAATCCGTACACCGCATGGCTGCTCTGGGGTGGACTGGCCCTCAGCTCGGCAGGTATCGCGGGGGCACAGCCGGCCGCGCAACCGGTGGCCGCGGGGCCGGTGAACGCGGCGCCAGTGGCCGCGGCGCCAGTGGCCGCCACTCCGGTCGCGCTGCCATACCTCAGCCCGGGCCAGGTCGATTCGGTGGCCCTGCTCGAGCCGCCGCCGGCTGCCGGTAGCGAGGCGGCCGGCCAGGACCTCAAGGCGGTGCTGGCGACGCAGCACGCCGCGCACGCCCAGAACACGATCGAACGCGCCGAGGCCGACGCACAGGCCAGCTGTGGGCGGGTGGCGGATGTGTTGCGCCTGAACTCAGGCGCCAGTGCCGCCATGGCATTTGCCACGCGCGCCGCCCTGGAGGCCTCGGCCGCCACCGGGGCCGCGAAGCTTTACTGGCATCGGGCGCGCCCCTATGTGGTGAGCCCGGAAGTCGAGCTCCCCGGTGGCGTCGCGACCGGCAAACCAGCGGGTTCGGCGGAGGCCAAGGCGTGGGAGTACACCTCGTACCCCAGCGGCCACGCGGCCTTCGGCGCGGCCTGCGCGATCGTGCTGGCGCAGATGGTGCCGGAAGAGCGCGCGGCGCTGTTCGCGCGCGGCCGTGCCTACGGACAATCGCGAGTCATCATCGGCGCGCACTTCCCCAGCGACGTCGAGGCCGGGCACCTGATCGGCACCGTCACGGCAGCCTTCCTCCTGCAGAGCCCACGGTTCCAGAGCGATCTGCATGCGGCGCGCGCCGGCCTGCGCCAGGCGCTGGGCCTGCCGGCCGAAACGCACACGCCGGCACCTTGAGATTGGACGCTGGAGGATGGCGCGCTGGCGCTGTCGCGCGTCCCGCAAGGGTGGAGAGGCCCTGCTGCGGGGTCCAGGTTTTGAATTCAGGCGTTACATGTAACGCCTGGCAATCCAGAACAGATACCGGAGCGAGGGGTCGCGCCGCCCGCAGCGCCGCGCTGCCGTCTAGGGCGATGCGCTCGGCGCCAGTGCCGCGAGCACCGGTGCCGTGTCCGGGCGTACGCCGCGCCAGAGCAGGAAGGATTCCGCCGCCTGCTCGACCAGCATCCCCAGTCCCGTCAGGGTGCCGGCCGCGCCGGCGGCGCGCGCCCAGCGCGTGAACGCCGTCTCGCCGGCGCCATAGGCGAGGTCGTAACAGAGCGTGCGCGGGCCGCAAGCCTGCGCGGGCACGGCCGGCACTTCACCGCGCAGGCTCGCGGACGTGGCATTGATGATCAGGTCGAACGCGCCCCCGGACGCACTGCCGTCGCTGATCGGGCCCAGATCGGCGAATTCCTGCGCCAGTTGCCGCGCCCGCGCCGGATTGCGATTCTGGATCTGGAGTTCGGCGACGCCGCTCTGGAGCAGCGGAGCGATCACGCCGCGCGCCGCGCCGCCCGCGCCGAGCAGCAGCAGGCGCGCGCCGGTCAGCGCGTAGCCGAGGTTGACCGTGAGATCGCGCACCAGACCGGCACCGTCGGTGTTGTCGCCGAGCAGCGCGATGGCGTCCGCGTTCGCGTCGGTGCCGGCGGCGAGCGTATTGACCGCCCCGGCGCGCCGGGCACGGGGCGTGAGGCGGGCGGCCAGGGCCAGCCCAGTTTCCTTGTGGGGAACGGTCACGTTGAGGCCACGGCCGCCGCCGGCAAAAAAATCGTGCACGGCCGCGGCAAAGCCTGCAGTCGGTACGTCGATGAGCCCGTACTGCATCGACTGTCCGGTGGACTGCGCAAACAGGCTGTGGATCTGCGGCGAGCGGCTGTGGCCCAGCCCGTGGCCGATCACGGCATACCGGTCAATGCTGTTCATGCGCAATCCATTGCACCAGCGTCCCGCCCTGGCGAGCGGCGCCGAGCGCGGCGCCGAGCTCAGGAAGCCACCGCCGCATCTCGGCGTCAAGCTGCCAGGGAGGGTTGATGATCAGCAGACCCGAGCCGTTGAGGCCGACGCGCGCATCCCGCGGATGGACCCACAGCTCCGCGACGAGCGCGGGCGGCGCGAGCCGGGCCGCCAGGTGTGTCAGCCAGGGCGCCAGCCCGGGCTCGTCCTTGATCGGATACCACAGCGCGATCACCGCATTCGCCAGCCGCTGCAGCGCGGCGTCGATGCCGGCGATGGCGCGCAGCAGGTCATCACCCTGTTCCTCGTAGGGCGGATCGATGAACACGAGCGCGCGCCGCTCCGGCGGCGGCAGGTGTGCGCCCAGGCCCGTGTAGCCATCGGCGCATTCGCAACGCATGCGCGGGTAGGCCTGGAGCGTGCGTTCGAGCGCGCGGCATTCGGCCGCCTGGATCTCGCAACACCAGCCCCGATCCTGCGGCCGCAGCGCCCTGGCTGCCAGGAGCGGCGAGCCCGGATATTGCTGGGATTGGTCCGCGCGCGGACAAAGTTGTTCGACGGCGGCAAGGTAGGCCGTGATCGCCGGGCTTGCGCAGGCGGCCCCCCGCAGTACACCGATGCCGAGACGCGCCTCGGCGCCCTGGTGCGTGTCGGCACTGTTGAGATCGTAGCGTCCGCGGCCGGCGTGGGTTTCCAGATACAGGAAGCCCTTGTCCTTGCGTTGCAGGGCCGCGATCAGCGCGAGCAGCGTGACGTGCTTGTGCACGTCGGCAAAGTTCCCCGCGTGGTAGCCATGACGATACTTCACGTCCGCGCCCGCGGCGCCCGCGCGCCCGTTGGCAGGCCCTAGTGGCGCCTGCTGCTGGTTTTCTTAAGCGGCGCCTTCTTCCGGGCCGCCGCCGGCTTCGGCCGCCTGGCCCGGGCGCCGGTCGCCGCGGTCGTCGCCATCCTGGTTTTTCTGGCCGGCATCGTGGCCGCGGGTGCCGCCGCGCTCCGGGCGGCCGCCGCGCGAGCGGCGCTGGATGCCGCGCTCGCCCGTGCGCCAGCTGCAGCGCCTGCCGCGCGGCCTGGCGCTGCGCCCGCTGCAGTGCCCGCGGCGGCGCCCGCGGCTTCACCGGCCGCCGCCGCCTTCGCCGGCAACCTGCGCCCGAAGCGGCCCCGCGCATTCTTCGCCGGCGCCGCGGCCAGCAAGGCCTGGCATTCCTCGAGCGAGAGTGTCTTCGGATCGCGATCCTTGGGCACACGCGCGTTCTTGGCGCCGTCGGTGATGTACGGCCCATAGCGCCCGTTGAGCACCTGGATCTTCGCGGCGACGAAATCCTGGATGATGCGATTGGCGTCGGCGATCGCCTTGGCCTGGATCACCTCGAGCGCGCGCTCGAGCGTGATGGTGTAGGGATCGTCTTCCTTCAGCGAGACGTACTTGGCGCCGTACTTGACGTACGGGCCGAAGCGGCCGATCGCGGTGAGCACCGTCTCGCCCGTGGCGGTGGTGCCCAGCGTGCGTGGCAGCTTGAACAGTTCGAAGGCGTCGGCGAGCTGGATGGTATCCATTTTCTGGCCCGGCCGGAGCCCCGCAAAGCGCGGCTTTTCCGCGTCATCCTTGGTGCCGATCTGCACGAAAGGGCCGAAACGCCCCATGCGCACCGTGATCGGCTTGCCGCTCACCGGGTCGCGGCCGAGTTCGCGTGCCTGGGCGACTTGCTCGCGTGTCACGGTCTTCTCGATCAGTTCGACCTGGTCGATGAAGGGCTTCCAGAACTTGGTCAGCGGCGTCAGCCAGGGTTCCTCGCCGCGCGCCACCGCGTCCAGTTCGTCTTCCATGCCGGCGGTGAAGCCGTATTCCACGTAGCGGTGAAAATGTTCGGTGAGGAAGCGGCCGACGATCTTGCCGATATCGGTGGCGGTGAAGCGCCGGTTGTCGATCTCGACGTACTCGCGATCGCGCAGCGTCGAGATGATCGAAGCATAGGTCGAAGGCCGGCCGATGCCGTGCTCCTCGAGCGCCTTGACCAGCGATGCTTCGGTGTAGCGCGGCGGCGGTTCGGTGAAGTGCTGCTCGGGATGCAGCGCGCGCAGGTGCACGGCGTCGCCCACCTGCATCGGCGGCAGTACGTGATCGCCCTCGTCATCGACCGCGTCGTCCCGCCCTTCCTGGTAGACCGCAATGTAGCCGGCCTTGACCAGCGTCGAACCGTTGGCGCGCATCAGATGGCGCAGCGGCCCGTCGGCGCCGGCCAGCATGTCGACCGCGACCGTGTCGAATATGGCGTGGGCCATCTGGCAGGCGACCGCGCGCTTCCAGATGAGGGTGTACAGCTTGTACTGGTCGCTATCGAGGTAGCGTTCGATGTCGGCCGGCACGACCGCGGCCGAGGTCGGGCGCACGGCCTCGTGCGCCTCCTGCGCGTTCTTGGATTTGTTGCGGAAGAGGCGGATTTCTTCGGTGAGCGAATCCCGCCCGTAGAGCTTCTCGATGACCGCGCGGATCTCGGTGACGGCCTCGGCGGCCAGTGTCACCGAGTCAGTGCGCATGTAGGTGATGAGCCGGGCGGTGCCCTCGCCGATATCCACGCCCTCGTAGAGCTGCTGCGCAACGCGCATGGTGCGCTGCGCGGAGAATCCGAGTTTCCTCGAGGCCTCCTGCTGCAGGGTCGAGGTGGTGAACGGCGGGGAGGGATTGCGGCGCCGCTGCTTGCGGTCGATGGCGAGCACTTTGAGCTCCGCCCCGGCGCCGGCGGCGGTGCGCAGCTCGGCGGCGGCGGCGTGCGCGCTGGTGGTGTCGGTGAAGCTGAATTGCTCGACCTTGCGGCCGGCGTACTCGACCAGTTTGAGCGGAAAGCCCTGGCTGCCGTGCTCACCCTCGGCGTCGATGGTCCAGTATTCCTGCGCCACGAAAGCGGCGATTTCAGCCTCGCGTTCGCAGATCATGCGCAGCGCCGGGCTCTGCACCCGCCCGGCCGACAGGCCGCGCCGCACCTTTTTCCACAGCAGCGGGGAGAGATTGAAGCCGACCAGGTAATCGAGCGCGCGCCGCGCCTGCTGGGCGTTCACCAGGTCGAGCGACAGCTCGCGCGGGTGCGTGACCGCCTCGCGGATCGCATTGCGCGTGATCTCGTGGAATACCACGCGCTGCGTGCTCTTGCCCTCCAGCTCGCCGCTCTGGCGCAGGATTTCATGCAGGTGCCAGGCGATCGCCTCGCCCTCGCGGTCCGGGTCGGTCGCCAGCAGCAGCGTCGAGGCCTTTTTAAGCGCCCGGGAAATGGCGGCGACGTGTTTTTCGTTGCGCTCGATCAGGCGGTACTTCATCGCGAAATCATGATCGGGATCGACCGCGCCCTCCTTGGGCACCAGGTCGCGCACGTGGCCGTAGGAGGCGAGCACCTCGTAGTCCCGGCCGAGATACTTCTTGATGGTGCGCGCCTTGGCCGGCGATTCGACGATGACGAGATTTTCAGCCATGCCCTGGGCCCGAGCCTTGAGGTTCCAAAAACGAAAAACCGCGGACGAGCCGCGGATATCGACTGCCGCGAGCTTTTCCGGCGCTCAATGCGGGACCTGTTCGGGCAGTGCGTACACCAGATCTTCCATGCGCTCACAGGCCGCTTCCTGGCCTGGCTGGCAGGACAGCACCATGAGCACCACCCACTTGACCTGCTCCCGGTCCAGTTCCTCGGTGTCGAGCGCCAGCAGGCGATCGATCACGATCTCGCGCTGCGTGGCCGAGAGGATGCCGCCACGCTCGAGCGAAAGCAGCAGGCCCTGGCAGCTGGAGTCCAGCCGCGCCGCTTCCTCCGCGGAATACAGGCGGAAGGCCCGTTCGTTGGCCTTCAGGCCGGGACGCTCCCGTTCGTCAGCCAGGTCGGCCAGCCAGTCGAGTGCACGCTCGACGTTTGCACCGCGAAAGCCGGCAATCTCGAGGTCCCGGGCAATGTCGGCCCGCTCGGCGCTCACGGGCAGTTCTTCGAACATGTAGTGATCGAAGACGTAGACCAGGATGTCGAATACGGTGTTTTCCAGCATGGCTATGGCGACTCACTTGACCCGGGCGTAGCGCCCTCCCGCTTGCAGCGCAACCCTTCCATCGAGCTCGAGAATCAACAGCATGGAGGCCAGGTGCGGGCTGGGCAGAGCGGTCCGTTCCACGAGCGTATCAATGCTCTGGGGCTCGAACCCGAGCGCATCTAACAGGATTTCATAGTCCTTGTCCAACACGGTGGCCGGCAAGCCCGGATTCGGGGAGGCGCCGCCGGGTTCTGTAAGATCCTGTTTTGTAAAAGGTATCTTGAGCTCGGAGAGCACGTCTGCGGCGGTCTCGACGAGCTTCGCGCCCTGGCGCAGCAGTTCGTGGCAGCCGCGCGCGAGCGGATTGTGGATGCTGCCGGGGATCGCAAAGACCTCCCGGCCCTGCGCGCCGGCCAGCCGGGCGGTGATCAGCGAGCCGCTCTGGCGCGCCGCCTCGACCACCAACGTGCCCAGAGACAGGCCGCTGATCAGTCTATTGCGGCGCGGGAAGTTCGTGCGCAACGGGGCGGTGCCGGGGGGGAACTCGCTGATCAGGGCCCCGCCCTGCGCCAGGATGCGCTCGGCCAATCCGGTGTTTTCTGCCGGGTACACCTGGTCGAGCCCGCAGCCGAGCACCGCGATGGTGCGGCCCCCGCCCGCCAGGGCCCCCTCGTGTGCCGCGGCATCGATGCCCACGGCCAGGCCGCTGGTGATGGTGAGGCCCGCGCGGGCGAGGAAGGCGGCGAAGTCACGGGCCGTGCGGGCGCCGGAAGCCGTCGGATTGCGGCTGCCGACGATGGCGAGCTGTACGGAGGACAGCACCGCCGCGTCGCCCCGCAGGTACACGGCCACGGGCGCCGCGGCGATCTGGCCGAGGAGTGGCGGGAAACGCTCGCTGTCGCAGCCGATCAGCGCGACACCGGCGCTCTCGAGCCAGCGACGGTCGCTCTCGAGCGTGCGCTGCGCGGGGCGCGCGAGCCAATTCGCGGCGGCGGTGGGGATGCCGCGGGCCGCCAGTTCGGCGGCATCCAGGCCGACCAGTCGTTGTGGCGCTGCGAGCGCCCCGGCATCACGCAGCTGATCGAGATGCAGACCCGGCGCACGCGCAAGAGCGAGCCAGCGATCGGAATCGTCCATCATGGACGCGCAGCATAAAGCAAAGAGCCGGCTTCACCGCCGGCTCTTTGTGGTGGAAGACGGCAGATTCAGGGCGTTACGACGCGGTCGCCGACGGCCAGGGGCGTCGTCTCGGCCGCTACCAGCGCGTAGCTCACCCGCTCGTACACGCGAAACACCAGCAGGCTTCCTGCCGCTTCGGCCGGCAGCTGGACGCTGCCAAAGTGCACGCAGGTGGCCTCGCCCTGGATGCGCGCGCAGCCATCACGCACGCTCTTCGGGGATTCATTGACGCGCAGCACGTGGCCGGGCTCCAGCCCGTGCGCGCTGCCGCGATTGATCGCCACCACCTGGTACTGGCCCGCCAGCAGCACGCCATTCACGACGGCGAGGATGTGGCCGTCTATCGCTGCCGTCGGTGCGTGGGGCACGAAATCGGCAAAATTGCCACTCACCTCGGGCAGCAGGACGTCGCCGGTCAGGACTTCGCGCGCCGATTCATTGATGCGCGCACGCGCCGGCTCGCCCGCACGGGTCACCAGTGCCGCGCCGGCGTAGTTGGCGAGGTAGCCGAGCGTCCCGCCGCCGTCGGGATCCTTGAGGCGCTCACCCACGTGCATGACGCTGTAGCGTTCGCCCTCGGTGGCCCGGAGCTTGCTCACGTACACATCGTTGCCCGCGCCGGCGATCAGGTGCTTGTCACGCAGCGCCAGCACATAGGGTGCCGCGTTGACCTGCTCCTTTGTGATCACGCCGGGACGCGAGAGAAAGGCCGCGATCGCACTGTAGGGAATGCTGGCGATCGGCGCCTCCAGCTCGGTGCTGCGCAGGAGCGGTTCGAGCCGGGTGGCGCTGCCCGCGCCGTGGGTCACGACCAGCTGTGGCGCACCGTTCGCGCCGCCCGCACCCTGGGCGAGGCGCAGCGTGTCGCCGGGATAAATGCGATGCGGATTGGCGACCTCAGGGTTCAGGTACCAGATCTCCGGCCACAGCCAGGGGTCCTTCAGGAACATGTGCGCGAGACCCCACAGGGTATCGCCGCGCTGCACGACGTAGCTCTTGGGCGCCGTGGCGCTGAGCGACTGCGAAACATCGGGCATCACCGTCGTGGTCTCGGGCTCCGCACTGACGTCCGGCAGATTCGAGGTCACGGTCTGCGGTTCGGTGCTGGCCGGCGTCTCGGCGGCGCTGGACTGGATTGCCCGTGGGGCGGCCGGTGCGGCGGTTTCGTGGTGCCCGAACAGCGAGCAGCCGTTCAGGGCCAGCAGTGCAGTCAGCCCGGCGCACCAGGGGAACGCCCGGCGGAAGCTCGATGTCTGATGGACGAACATCCCTCACTCCTAAGGGGCCGAGGTGGGGTGGCCAGCCCAAGCTGTTATAAACTTAATGGGCACCCAACGCACATGCTCCAGTGCGGAGTTTGTGCGCTGGATCACATGCGTGCAAGTCTAAAGGAGCCGAATCAAGCCGCCATGGCGCACCTGACGATACTCGAGTTTCCGGACCCGCGGCTGCGCACGCGCGCCGCGCCGGTGGAAGTATTCGACGCCGCGCTGGGACGGCTCATCGATGACATGCTCGAAACCATGTACGCCGCACCGGGCATCGGCCTGGCTGCGACCCAGGTGAACGTGCATCGCCGGCTCCTGGTCATCGACGTCAGCGAGCAGCGTGATGCACCGCAGGTGCTGGTCAACCCGCAGATCCTGTCGCGCGACGGGGTGGCGCAGACGGAAGAGGGATGCCTCTCGGTGCCGCAGATCTACGAACGCGTGGAGCGCGCCGCGCGCGTGCGGGTGCGTGCGCAGGATCGGCACGGTGAATTCTTCGAGCGCGACTATGACGAGCTGCTGGCGGTGTGCGTCCAGCACGAGATGGATCACCTCGAGGGCAAGCTGTTCGTCGATTATCTGTCCAGCCTGAAGCGCGAGCGCATCCGCCGCCGACTCGAGAAGGAGCGGCGCGAGCGGGGTAACGCGCCGCGGCTCCCGCCCGCCGCCGCCGCGCGCCGCGGCAAAGTCATCTGAAGCAGTGCCGATGCTGCGCGTCGCTTTCGCCGGCACGCCGGACTTCGCGCTGCCGGCACTCGATGCCCTGGCGGCCTCGCCGCACACGCTGACCGGCGTGCTCACGCAGCCCGATCGCCCGGCCGGCCGTGGCCGCCCGCTGCGCGCGAGCGCCGTCAAGCGCCGCGCTCTGGAACTGGCCCTGCCCGTCGCGCAGCCGGCGCGGCTCGCCAGCGAGGCGGAGCGCGCTGCGCTGCGCGCCTGGCGGCCGGACCTGCTGGTGGTGGTCGCCTACGGTCTGCTGCTGCCGCCGGCAGTGCTCGAACTCCCGCGGCTGGGTTGTGTCAATCTGCACGCCTCGCTCCTGCCGCGCTGGCGCGGCGCAGCGCCGATCCAGCGCGCGATACTCGCCGGTGACACGGGCAGCGGCGTGACGATCATGCAGCTCGACGCCGGGCTCGACACCGGACCCATCCTCGCGCAGCAGCCCGTGCCGATTCCGCCCGGCACGACCAGCGCGGCACTGCATGATCAGCTCGCGCACCTCGGTGCGTCGCTCCTGCTCGAAGTGATCGAGGCGCTGGCCGCCGGCCGCGCGCAACCGCGCGCCCAGCCGGCCGAGGGCGTGAGCTTCGCGCCCAAGCTCGACAAGCGCGAGGCGCAGATCGATTGGTCGGCGCCGGCCGAGCACATTGCCCGGCAGGTGTGCGCCTGCAATCCGCGACCGGTCGCGCAGACACAGCTGGCGGGCGTACAGCTGCGGGTGTGGGCGGCGCACGCGCTGCATCAATCCCCGGCGCTCCACGAACCGCCCGGCACGGTGCTCGGGCTCGAGGATCACAGTCTACTGGTGGCCTGCGGTGAGGGTGTGCTGGCGATCCAGACGCTGCAGAGTGCCGGCCGGCGGATGCTCGGCGCCAGCGATTTCGTCCACGGTCATGAACTGGCCGGGCTAAGACTCGGGTGAGCGTGCAGCCGGACAGGGCCGTTCGCAGGGCGCCGGGCCAGGCGGCGCATGTGCTCAGCGGCGCGGCACGCGCACTGGGCGCCGTGCTCGACGCAGGTGCGAGTGCCGATGCGGCGCTGGCCATGCCTATGGAGGAGTCGCTGCGCGCGCCGGTCCGGGCCGTGACCCTGGGCGCGGCGCGCTGGTACCTGCGGCTGGCGCCGGCCGTGTTGCCGCTGCTGTCCAGACCAGGCGCGGCCGCCGATCCGCTACTGCCGGCGCTGCTGGCTTGTGCCGCGCACCAGCTGGAGTATTCCAGCCACGCCGCCGCGACCACCGTGGCGGCGGCGGTCGATGCCGCGCGGCTCCTGGGCCTGGGCCGGGCCGCGGGTCTGGTCAACGCGGTGTTGCGCCGCTACCTGCGCGAGCGCCAGCAGCGGCTCGCGGAGGTCGATCGCGACCTGGCGAGGCGCACGGCGCATCCGGACTGGCTGGTCGATGCGCTGCGGGCCGCCCGGCCCGCCGAGCTGGAGCAGATCCTCGCCGCCAACAATGCGCACCCGCCCCTGTGCCTGCGCGTTGCCTTGAGCCGCGGCACGCGCGCGGCCTATCTGCAGGAACTGGCCGCGGCGGGCCAGACGGGGACTGCGGTCGAGGGCATCGCCACCGCCGTAACCCTGGCGGCACCCGTGCCGGTGACACAGCTGCCCGGATTTGAGACGGGCCGCGTGTCCGTGCAGGACTCGAGCGCGCAGCTGGCCGCGATCCTGCTGGCGCCGCGCCCGCATGAGCGGGTGCTCGACGCCTGCGCGGCACCGGGGGGCAAGAGCGGCGCGCTGCTGGAGCTCGCCGGTGGCACACTCGCGCTCACGGCCCTGGACAGCGACGCCGGCCGCCTGCGCCGCGTCGAGGACAATCTGCGGCGTCTGGGCCGCGAGGCCCGTCTGGTGCACGCCGACCTGCGCGCCGCACCGGGTTGGTGGGACGGGCAAGCCTTCGATGCCATCCTGCTCGATGCGCCCTGTTCCGGCACCGGCGTGATCCGCCGTCATCCGGACATCAAGCTGCTGCGGCGCGCGGGCGACACGGCGGCCTTCGCCGCCACCCAGCTTGCCCTGCTCAAGGCCTGCTGGCCGCTGCTGCGCCCGGGAGGCCGGCTGCTCTACGCCACCTGTTCGGTGCTGCCGGCGGAGAACGAAGCGGTGATCGGCGCATTCCTGGCCGCCGCGCCCGGGGCGCGGGAATTGGAGCTGGCGGCTGCCGCGCAACTGTGCCCGCCGCTGCGACGTTGCGCGCGGGGCTGGCAGCTGCTGCCGGGGGCGGGCGGGGACGGCTTCTATTATGCTTGCCTGACACGTTAAGAGACCTTAGGTTCGGGGGCATGCATCCGGTCACCACCCTGCTGCGGCTGGCGTTGGCGCTGATGGCGCTGGGCGTGGTGTCCGGCGTGCGCGCCGAGGACCCGCTGGACGGGGAGCTGGAAATCCGTTCGGCCTACGCCGTGCCGAGCCACGGGGTGGTCGTGCTCACCGCGCGTATCGTGTATCCGCAGAGCGAGCAGCTCAGCGCTTCGCTCAAGGACGGGATCACCCTGAGTTTCGACCTCGAGTGCATCGTCAGCCGGCATCGCCGCCTGTGGTTCGACGCCGTCGCGGCGGACCTGGTGCGCCGGCGCGAGCTGTCCTACCACGTCGTGACCGGCCGGTATCTGCTGCGCGACGCGGACGGCGGCGCGCAGGAATCCTTTCCCACGCTGGCGGCCGCATTGGCGAGCCTTGGCCAGGTGGAAGAGTGGCCGGTGGCCGTGGATTCCCAGCTGCGGAGCGATGAGCAGTGGCAGATCGCGCTGCGCGCCGGCGTGCGGCGCGGCCACATGCCCGATGCCCTGCGCATGCTGGTGTTCTGGTCCGACGCCTGGCACCGCACCAGCGACTGGTACACATGGACCCTCGTACGCTGAAACGCTGGGGCCTGCGGGCCCTCATCCTGCTCGCCGTCGGCGCCGGCCTCTGGGCGTTGCTGCTGTTGGCGCACAGCGCGGAGAATTCCGCGGACTTCAATCGCCGCCAGCCCTGGATCCTGCTGCTCAACAGCTGCGCGGTGATCGCGCTCGGCGTGCTGCTGGCGCGCAAGCTCTGGCAACTGTACCGCGACTTCCATGATCACGTGCCCGGCTCGCGCCTGACCGTGCGCACGGTCGTCATGTTCGGTTCCCTGGTGGTCGTGCCGCTGCTGATCGTGTACCTGTTCGCGCTGGAGTTCCTCAATTACGGCATCGACAGCTGGTTTCGCGGCGAGACTCGCCAGGGGCTCAAGGACGCGCTGCAGCTGTCGCGTTCGGCCCTGGATCTGCGGCTGCACGAACAGTCGCGCCGCACCGAGAATTTCGCGCGCGTGATCACGGGCCTGGGCGGGACGGAGCTGGCGGTGCGACTGGACGCCGAGCGGCGCGAGACGCAGGCCGCGGACGTCACCGTCTTCGACCGTGGCGGCCGCGCCGTGGCGGTCAGCAGCCGCGCCAGTTCGCTCCTGCCGGCCGCGCCGTCGGCCGAACTGCTGCTGCAGATCGCGGCGGGGCGCAGTTATTTCAGCCTGCAGACCTCCGGCGCGGGACTGGCCCGGATCGTCACCGCCGCGCCGCTCGGGCGGGTCGCCAATGTGCCGGCCGGACGCTTCGTGCTGATCGACTACGAAGTGCCCGCGGAGCTCTCGGGCCTGGCCGACGCGGTCCAGGACGCCTACCTGAACTACGGCGATCTGTCCGCGAGCCGCCAGCCGCTGAAGATCAATTTCATGCTCACCCTCACCCTGGTGCTGCTGATCACCATGCTGGCGGCCGTGTACGGTGCCGTCTGGTCGGCGCAACGCCTGACCCGGCCGGTGAAGGACCTGATCGCCGGCACCCGCGCTGTGGGCAAGGGGGATTTCGGCACGCGGCTGCAGCTGCCCTCGCGCGACGAGATGGGTTTCCTCGTGCATTCCTTCAACGACATGACCAAGCGCCTGCGGCGCACCAGCGAGGAGGCGGCGGTCAGCCGCCAGGCCGTGGAACGCGAGCGCGAGCGCCTGGCGGTGATACTCTCCCGCCTGTCCAGTGGCGTGCTGGTGATCGACGCCGCGCTGCGGCTGCGCAGCGCCAACCAGTCGGCGGGCGCCATCCTCGGCTACGATTTTGCGGCCACGGCGGAATTGCCGCTGGCATCCGGTGCGGGCGCCGGCACGCTGCTGGGCGGCTTTGTCTCCGCCCTGCGGACCCGGCTCGCCGCGGGCGAGCGCGAGTGGCGCGAGCAGCTGAGCCTGCGGGATGAGGCGGGCCCGCGCGTCCTGCTGTGGGCCTGCACCCCGCTCCCCGACGAGGGTGAGCACAGCGGCCTGGTGATCGTCTTCGAGGACATCACCGCGCTGCTGAATGCGCAACGCAGCGCGGCCTGGGGCGAGGTCGCGCGCCGCCTGGCGCACGAGATCAAGAATCCGCTCACGCCCATCCAGCTCTCGGCCGAACAATTGCGGCGCAAGCTCCTCGCCGGCCTCGATACCGAGCATGCCCGGCTCCTGGAGCGCGCGACGCGCACGATCGAGCAGCAGGTCGATGCGATGAAGCAGATGGTCAATGCCTTCGGCGACTACGCGCGCACCCCGGAAATGCAGCTGGCGCAGTTCAGCCTCAATCAGCTGGTCGGCGAAGTGGTGGAGCTGTACCGCCTGCAGGACCCGGCGGTGCTCATCAGCCTGGACCTCGACCCCGAGCTGCCCGAGATCGAAGCCGACCGCGGCCGGGTACGGCAGATTCTGGCCAACCTGCTCAGCAATGGCATCGAGGTGCTGGCCGGCAGCAGCGGTGCCGCCATCACGGTGCGCACCCGCTGGCTGAAGGTCGGCAAGCCGGCGCAGGCCGAAATCACCGTGAGTGACAACGGGCCCGGCTTCCGCGAGGATATCCTCCGCAGGGCGTTCGAGCCCTATGTCACCAGCAAGGCGCGCGGTACGGGCCTGGGATTGGCGATCGTGCAGCGCATTGTCGAGGAACACGGGGGCAGGATTACGGCCGAGAATCTGGCCGGGGGCGGCGCGCGGGTGCGCGTGCTGCTGCCCGCCGCGTTGGACAAGCGCACGGAGTTGCGGAGGGAGCGAGCATGAGTGCCAGCCGGATTCTCGTCGTCGACGATGAAGCGGACATTCGCCGCCTGCTGCAGGAAATCCTCAGCGAGGAAGGACACGACGTGGACGTGGCTGCCGACGCGGTGCAGGCGCGCGCCGCCCGCGCACGCACCGCGCCCGACCTGGTGCTGCTCGACATCTGGATGCCCGATACCGACGGCATCACGCTGCTGCGCGAATGGTCGGGCGATGCGCGCCACGATTGTCCCGTGGTCATGATGTCCGGGCACGGAACGGTCGAGACCGCAGTCGAGGCCACGCGGCTGGGCGCCTTCGACTTCATCGAGAAGCCGCTGTCGCTCGCCAAACTCCTGCCGACCGTCAAGCGCGCGCTGGACGCGCGCCGCACGCGCCAGTCCGGCGGCTTCAGCAGTGCGCGTACCGCCGCGCCGCTGCAGGGCCGCAGCCGCATCGCCCAGCAGCTGCGCTCCGAGCTGCTGCGCCTCGCCGCCTATCCAGCCCCGCTCCTGCTCATCGCCGAGCCCGGCAGCGAGACGGAAGCGCTGGCGCGCTTCGTGCACCAGTCGGGCCCGCGCGCCGCGGGCCCCTTTCACAGCTGGAACCCGCGCGCGCTCCAGGCCGATCAGGCCGCGACGGCGCTGCTCGGGAGCCGCGGGCAGCCCGGGCTCATCGACCAGGCCAACGGCGGCACCCTTTATATCGGCGATGCCGAAGAGCTGCCCGAAGGCGCGCGCGGGCTGCTGGCCGGGATCCTCGAGACGGGCAGCTACGTGCGCAACGGCGGCGGGCAGCCCGTCAAGTGCGACGTGCGCTTCATCGCCACCGCCCTGCCCGGCATCGAGGCGCGCGCCGGTGGCGCCAGCATCGGCCGCGACCTGTACGCGCAGCTCTCGGTCCTGCCGCTGCGCGTGCCGCCGCTCCGCGAGTACGCCGAGGACGTGCCCGAGCTGCTGCGCCAGTGCACCGACCAGCTCACTGCCGGGGAACAGCTGCAATTCCGCCGCTGCAGCGTCGCGGCGCAGAACCGCCTGCGCAATTACCCCTGGCCCGATAATCTGCGCGAGTTGCGCAATCTGCTGCGCCGGCTGCTGCTGCGCGGCGGGAGCGAGGAGATTTCCCTTGAGGAAGTCGAGGGCGAACTGGCCGCGCAGGCGCCGATCGACGCGCCCCTGGTCAAGCAGGACCTGCTGTCGCTGCCGATGCGCGAGGCGCGCGAGCACTTCGAGCGCGCCTACCTGCAGCAGCAGCTGCAGCTGTGCGGCGGCAAGGTCGGGCTGCTCGCCAAGCGCGTCGGCATGGAGCGCACGCACCTGTACCGCAAACTCCGCTCCCTCGGCATCGAGATCAGCCACGGCGCCGAGGAATGAGCGGGGACGGCCCTTAAGTAACCCGGCGTCCCGCCTGGCCACCGTCAGAAATCGTGCGGGTGCGGTATTCCCCTCACCCGGGCGGCGCCCTGCGGCGGGGCTTCCGCGACGAGAATTGAGAGCTGAACGATGAACGGACGTGTGGCGTTGGTTACGGGCGGCGGCCGGGGCATCGGGCGGGAGGCGGCGCTGCTGCTGTCGGCAGCGGGGGCGCGTGTGATGGTCGTGGCACGCAGCGCGACGGAACTGGCGGCCCTTGGCCTCGAATACATTGTGGCCGACCTCGGCACCGACGCGGGTTGCGCTCTGGCCGTTACCGAGACCGAGCGACGACTGGGCCCGATCGACGTGCTGGTCGTGAACCACGGCATCGGCTCCGCCCACGAGCGGCTGGTGTGGGAGCAGGATCCCGAGGTCTGGCGCGAGACGATGCGCATCAACCTCGACGCTGCGTTCGAACTCGCACGCCGGACGGTAGGCGGTATGTGCAAGCGCGGCTTCGGCCGGCTGGTATTCACCAGTTCGACCGCCGGCGAGAAAGCGGAACGCTCCGGCAGCGCGTACACCGCCTCCAAGCATGGGGTCATCGGGCTCGCGCGAGCGGTTGCCCAGGACGCCGGGCCGTTTGGAGTCACCTCAAATGCCGTGCTGCCCGGCTGGGTGCGAACGGCGATGGCCGAGCGTTCGGCGAAGGCGGACGCCGAACGGCGCGGCGTCAGCGTGGAACAGGTGTGGCGTGAGCGCGCCGCCATCTACCCGCAGAACCGCGTGCTGGATCCGCGCGAGGTCGCTCAGGTCATCGCGTTCCTGTGCAGCGATGCGGCCGGGGGCATAAATGGCGAGGCGATCACCGTGGCTCTGGGCGGCATTTGGTAGCCGGCCGTAATGGCACGCATCGAGCCGACGGGGCCGCCGCGCCTGGACGCGCCCGGCATCGGGATCAGCCGCGGCGCCGGGGACTGACCGGCTCGCGAAACTGAAACACCGCTTCGAGCGGTTGCGCGAACACCGCGGCGATGCGAAACGCGACCTCGAGCGAGGGCGAGTACTTTCCCAGTTCGATGGCGTTCACGGTCTGCCGTGTCACGCCGATGCGCTCCGCCAGCGCCTGCTGCGTCATTTCCCGGTGCTCGAAGCGCAGCCGCCGGATGTGGTTGCTGATGGGGCTTGCGCTCATCTCAGGCGCCACGACGGTAGTGGTAGAGCTGTGAGCCGTAGCGGGTCAGCTCCGCCACCCAGATGGCAAACAGGACGCAATGCGCGAGCAGCCAGGTGCTGGCACCCATGTGGATCGTACCGACCGACAGGAATGCACCCACCAGCAGCACAAAGAACGCGGGTCGCGTCGAGCGCAGCGCGATCAGCCGTTCCCGCTCGTCGATCGGTGTGCGCGCCTCCCCTGGCGCACGGATCGCGATGACAAGGTGGGTGAGGACCTCGAGGACCACGACCGCGACCACCAGCAGCACGAACAGCCGCAGATAGTTTTCCTGCGGACGTGCCGGATCGAGCAGGTGCAGCGCCACTTCGCCGAAATAGATCCCGAAGGCCAGCAGCAGGACGAAAGTGATCCACGCGCTCTTTTCACGAAATGACATGTCCGCGACCCTCCGGAGTACTGTGATCTGTACACAGAGTATAAAATACTATACATAGTGTCAATAAAAGTAGACAACATCGACTGGCGTTAGTCAATGCGGTGCACTGGCGCGCTGGCGCGCGGCGGTCATCGATGGCAGCATGGACCCGCGGCCGATGCCGTCGCGCAACAGAAAAACTACCGGCGCGCCGCGCAGGCAATTGGGGTTCCACGCTCTATGGTGTTCAACACACTGACATTTGCGGTGTTCTTCGCGCTCGTGCTCGCGCTGCATTCCCTGCCGCTGCCGTGGAAGACCCGCAAGATCAACCTGCTGCTCGCGAGCTACGTGTTCTACGCCGCCTGGAATCCGCCGTTCATCATCCTGCTGTGGGTTTCGACCATAGTCGACTGGTACGCGGCTCAGGCGCTGGTGCACGCCGAGGGCGCGGCGAAGCGGCGCGCCTGGATGCTGCTGTCGGTGGTGGCGAACCTCGGCATGCTGCTGTACTTCAAGTACGGCACCTTCCTGCTGCACAACTTCGCCGCACTGATGTCCGGGCTCGGCGTCGACTACCGTCCGCCCGGTTTCGACATCGTGCTGCCGGTCGGCATCTCCTTCTACACCTTCGCGACGATGTCCTACACCCTCGATGTCTACCTGCGCCGCGCCCTGCCGGCCCGCAATTTCCTGGATTACGCGCTGTTCGTGACTTTCTTTCCGCACCTGGTGGCCGGCCCCATCATGCGGCCCACCGAGCTCGTGCCCCAGTTCGAGCAGGAGCGGCGCGCGAACGCACAACAGTTGCGCTTTGGCCTCGCGCTGATGACGCTCGGCCTGTTCCAGAAGGTCGTTCTGGCCGACACTTTCCTCTCCAACGCGGCTGAGAGGGTTTACGACGCCACCGGCGCGCCCGGCGCCCTGGACGCCTGGGCCGGCACCCTGGCATTCAGCGGGCAGATCTTCTGCGACTTCGCGGGCTACTCCACGACGGCAATCGGCGCGGCCCTGTGCCTCGGCTTCGCGATGCCCGACAATTTCCGTTTTCCCTACGCCGCAGTCGGCTTCTCGGACTTCTGGCGCCGCTGGCACATCACGCTGTCCTCCTGGCTGCGGGACTATCTGTACATACCGCTGGGCGGTAACCGTCACGGGCCGGCGCGCACCTATTTCGCGCTGATGGGAACGATGCTGCTGGGCGGCCTGTGGCACGGCGCGAACTGGACCTTCGTGGTCTGGGGAGGATTGCACGGGCTGTACCTCTCGGCCGAGCGGGTGCTGCGCGGGCGCTTCGCCGGCTACCGGCCCGGTGCCCTGGCGACGCTCGCGCTCGGACTGTTGACGTGGATGCTCGTCAATGTGACCTGGGTATTTTTCCGCGCCAGGAGTTTCGGCACGGCCTGGCAGGTGCTGCGCGGCATGTCCGGACAGAATGGCGCGGCCAAGCCGATCCTCGACACGGTATTTCTCGTCGTGGTGCCCCTGGTCGTGACCGGCATCGTCGTCAGTCACTGGCTGATGCGCAAGCGGACGCTCGAGTCCGTGCTGGCACGTGCGCATCCGGCACTGGTTGCCGTGACATGGGGCCTCATGATCTTCGTCATCATCATCTCGCAGGGCACGGGCAATGCCTTCATCTATTTCCAGTTCTAGCCACGGCGGCGCACCGCATAAGCTGGCGACGCGGCTGACCGCGGCCGACCGTCCGGGAGTCGCGCAGCCCGTGCCGGAGCGCCCGGTTCCGGATCAGCCCTGGGGGAAGATATTGCTCGCCGCGACAGCGCTCGCGCTCCTGCTCGGCGGCGGGTGGGAGTGGTACTGGCGAGCCTATGGCGTGGTGCCGAGCTTCCGCGACGACAGTGCGCTGTGGGCCATTCAGCGCCGGCAGGTCGACACGACCGGGCAGGAGGCCACCGTGCTTGTGGCGTCCTCACGCATTTTCTTCGATGTACAGCTGCCCGTCTGGGAACGGCTGTCGGGGCGGCGGCCGATCCAGCTGGCAATCGTCGGCACTTCGCCCCTGTTCGCGCTCGAGGATCTCGCCGACGACCAGAGTTTCCACGGGCGCGTGCTGGTCGGCGTCGCGCCCGAACTATTTTTCTCCGGCTATGAGTACCGCAAGGGCTGGCTCAAGTACCTGCGGAAGCAGTCGCCCTCGGATCGCGTCGGCAAGTGGCTTTCGATGCGCTTAGTGGAGCCATATTTCGCTTTCTACGATCCCGACTTCGCGCTGTTCACGGTGATCAAGCGCCAGGCCTGGCCACTGCGCCCCGACCGCAAGGCCTCCACGGACGTGCGCAAGCTCGGCCAGACGGAAGCGGATCGCAACAACCGGATGTGGAGCAAGCTGGCGAACGATCTGGAGTACCGCGCCCTGGCGCGATCGATCTGGGAGGAGGATTTCAACCCTCCGCCGCCAACGCCGGCCGAAGCGGCCGAGAACAAGAGCACGCTCGACAAGCAGATCGCACGCGCCGTGGCGGCGGTCGCGAAGCTGCGTGCGCGCGGCGTGCCCGTGCTGTTCCTGCGCGAGCCCAGCGTGGACAACTACCTCGCTTACGAGCAGCGGGTGTTTCCGCGTGAGGCCACCTGGGACGTGCTGCTGGCGAAGACCGGCGCACCGGGCATCCACTTCCAGGATTATCCACAGCTGCAGGGCTACACCCTGCCGGAGTGGTCGCACATGACGGGGGCGGAGGCCGACCGCTTCACGGCCGCGCTCTACGCGCTCATCGATACCAGGTACGGTCGCCCGCAGGGTGTGCGCTGGTAGCCGGCCTAGTCCTCGACCCGGATCACCAGTGAGACGATCTCGGCGGCCTGCAGCTGCTGGCGCACGCGATTGAGCTGGGCGAGATCCTTGATCGGTCCGATGCGGATGCGGAACCAGACGTCCGCGTCGAGCTGCACGCGCTGCACGTTGGCGCTGATGTTCTGGCGCGCCAGCTGCGCCTGCACGCGCTCGGCGTCGGCTTCGTTGCGGTAGGACCCGGCCTGCAGGAAATAGGTGCCCGGGCGCTCGATGCGCGCGGCCGCATCGACGTGCGCGCCGTGCTCCTTCTCCGGCACCACGACTTCGAATTTCGGCAGCCCCTCGTAGAAATCGTAGCCGCCGCTGGCGGCTTCGGCACCGTCGCGTCCCGCATCGGCGCTGTCCGCGGTCCGCGGCGCGACGTGCCGCGGTGTCGGCACCGGCTCGACCGCGCCGGGGCTGGCGCGGTGATCGCCGACATAGACGATGAGTGCGACCAGCAGTCCGGTGGCGAGCCCCAGGCCCAGGTCGCGCAGCCGCGCCAGGTTCAGGCCGCCGCGTCGTACGCTCTTGTAATCGCGGGCGGTAAGCCGCCGATTGCTCACATGCTCTCCGGCGCACTGGCGCCGAGCAGTCCCAGTCCGTTGCGCAGCACCTGCTGGGTGGCCAGGGCGAGCGCCAGGCGCGCGTTGCGCGTGGCGCCGTCCTCGACGATGAACTGCGCGGCGTTGTACCAGGTGTGAAAGGCCTGGGCGAGATCGCGCAGGAAGTGCACCAGCAGGTGCGGTGCACGATTGGCGGCCGCCTGGGCAATCAGTTCCGGATAACGGCTGATCGCCGTGAGCACGGCGGCCTCGTGCGGGCCGTCGAGCAGTCCCAGGTGGGCCAGCGCCACGGCCGCGTCGTACTGCAGGCCGCGCGCGGCGAGCTGCTTCATCACGCTGGCGACGCGCGCGTGCGCGTACTGCAGGTAGTAGACCGGATTGTCATTGCTGCGCGACTTGGCGAGCTCAAGATCGAAATCCAGGTGCTGCTCGTGGCTGCGCATCAGGAAGAACAGCCGGCAGGCATCGTTGCCGACTTCCTCGCGCAGCTGGCGCAGCGTGACAAACTGGCCGTCGCGCTTGCCCATCGGCACCTTCTCACCGCCGCGAAACAGGCTCACGAACTGCATCAGGCACACTTCCAGGCAATCGGCCGGCTCGCCCAGCGCCACCAGGCCGGCGCGCATGCGTGCGATGTAGCCGTGATGATCGGCGCCCCACACGTCGATGAGCCGCGCGTAGCCGCGGGCGCGCTTGTCGAGGTGATAGGCGAGATCAGGCGCGAAATAGGTCTGCTGGCCGTTGGCGCGCACCAGCACGCGGTCCTCGCCATCCCCGAAGGCACTGCTGCGCAGCCACAGCGCGCCTTCCTGGGTGTAGGTCTGCTGCTGTGCGGCGAGGCGCTCGAGCAGGCGGTCCACGGCACCGGAGCGCGCCAGCGCCCGCTCGGAGGTCCATTGCTCGAATTCGACCCCATAGGCGGCCAGATCCTCGCGGATATCGGCCAGCATCGCCGCCAGCGCCAGTTCCAGAACTTCCTCGTAGGCCGCAGTGCCGATGAGTTCACGCATGCGCGCGATCAGCGCATCGATGTACCGCTCCTTCTTCTCCCCGGCACTGGCCTCGGGTTCATCCGCCGCGGCGTCGGCGGGAAGGCCCGCGCGCACCGCAGCCGCCGGGTGCTGCAGCGCCGCGCCACGCTGCGCGTGCAGTCGCGTCGCGATGCCCTGCACGTAGTCGGCGCGATAGCCATTGACCGGAAAGGCCAGGTCGATGCCGCCGGCCTGCAGGTAGCGCACCCAGACGCTCACGGTGAGGATGTCGACCTGGCGGCCCGCATCGTTGATGTAGTACTCGCGATGGACGCTGTGGCCCGTCGCCTGCAGGAGATTGGCGAGCGTCGCACCGTAGGTCGCCTGGCGGCCGTGGCCGACGTGCAGCGGCCCGGTAGGATTGGCGGAGACGAATTCGACGATCACGCGCGCGCCAGCGCCCGCCTGGCTGGTGCCGTAGCGCTCGCCCTGCTCGAACACGCGCGGCAGGGCGTCGCGCTGCGCGTCGCCGGCGAGGTACAGGTTGATGAATCCCGCACCGGCCACTTCCGCGCGCGACAGCAGCGGGCTGGGCGGGAGCGCCGCCACGATCGCGGCAGCCAGTTCGGCGGGCCTGCGGCCCGCGCTCTTCGCCAGGCGCAGAGCGATATTGCAGCTGAAATCCCCGTGCTGGGCATCGCGGGTGCGCTCCACCACAATGGCGCTGCGCTCGACGGGCGAGCGCAGCAGCTGTCCCTGCAGGCGCTCCAGCGCCCGCGCCAGCAGGTCCTCGAGTTGAGTTTTCAAGGCGGGGCGCCTGGTGAAATGGGCGGCACAGGCAGGACTCGTGGTCGACGTTCTACGGTCGCGCAGTCTACCCAAAAAGCGGCAATCACTGGATATCCAGCGGATCGACGTCGATCGCCCAGCGCACCCGCCGCGCCTCGGGCAGGCGCTCGACCAGCTCCAGCCACGAATCGAGAAAACGCTGCAGCTCACCGCGCCCGGTATGTTCGACCAGCAGCTGCGCGTGATGGCGCCCGGCGCGCCTGGCCATCGCGGCACTCACGGGACCAAGGAGCCGGACCGGCGGCCGCTCGCCGGCACGCTCGCGCGCGGCGCGCAGAAAGCCCAGCGCCTCGGCGGCGCTGCGCGCCGAGGCGCGCAGCAGCGCCAAGCGGCTGAACGGGGGCCAGCGGGCGGCCTCGCGCTCCCTCAGCGCGCCGGCGGCAAAGGCTTCGTAGCCGCCCCGGATGAGGCTCTGCAGGAGGGGATGCTCGGGATATTCCGTCTGGATCAGCACCTCGCCGGCGCGCGCACCCCGGCCCGCGCGTCCGGCCACCTGCACGATGGTCTGCGCCAGGCGCTCAGCCGCGCGAAAATCGGTGCTGAACAGGCCCTGATCCGCGTTGATCACGGCGACCAGCGACACGCCCGGAAAATGATGGCCCTTGGTTACCATCTGGGTGCCGACGAGTATCCGCGCCGAACCATCGAGCAGCGCATTCATCACCGCCTCGACGTCCGCCGCGCCGCGTGCCGTGTCCCGATCGAGCCGCAGCAGCGGGGCCTGCGGAAACATCGCCGCCAGCGTCTCGGCAATGCGTTCGGTGCCCTGGCCCACCGGCTTGACCGCAAAGCCGCAGCGTCCGCAACGGGTCGGCAGGGGCTGCGCCGCCCCGCACCAGTGACAGCGCAGCTGCGCCGCCTCGCGATGGACGGTCAGACGCGCGTCGCATTCACTGCAGGGTGCGATCCAGCCGCAGCTCGTGCACAGCAGCGTCGGTGCGTAGCCGCGCCGGTTCAGGTACACCAGCACCTGACCGTCCGCGGCGAGGTGGCGCCCGATGGCCTGCGTCACAGGGCCGGCCAGCCCCTGATGCACCGCATGGGCACGCAGATCGATCAGCGCCAGGCGCGGCGCGGCCGCCTGGTCGGCACGCCGCGGCAGGGGCAGCTGCCGGTAGCGTCCGAGCTGCACGTTCTGCAGCGATTCCAGGGCCGGCGTGGCCGAGCCGAGCACGACCGGCACCGCCGCCTGTTGCGCGCGCCGTACCGCCACATCGCGCGCTGAGTAGCGGCAGCCGCCCTCCTGCTGCTTGTAGGAACTGTCATGCTCCTCATCGACCGTGATCAGCCCCAGTCGCGGGATCGGGGCGAATACGGCCGAGCGCGTGCCGATCACGACGCGCGCCCTTCCCGCCCGCGCTTCGCGCCACGCCGACAGCCGCTCACCGTCGCTCAGGGCCGAATGCAGCACTGCCATGCGCACCGGGAGGCGGGTGCGGAATCGCTCGAGCAGCTGCGGGGTGAGCCCGATCTCGGGCACCAGCACCAGTGCGTTCGCGCCGCGCTCGAGGCAGCGCGCCACGGCGCGCAGATAGACTTCGGTCTTGCCGCTCCCGGTCGCGCCCTGCAGGAGAAAGGCGCCATAGCCGCCCGCCGCGGCGTCGATCGCCTCGACCGCCAGCAGTTGCTCTGCGCTGAGTTCCGGCGCGGCCGCCGCCGCGGTGCCGCGCGGTGCCGCCGCAATCGGTGGCGACGCATCGGAGTCGCCTGCATCCCGCACCGTGAAGCCGCTCCAGCCGCGCTTCGCGAGCGCGCGTGCGGCCGGCCGCCAGCCGGGCGCCTGGACCTCGAGTTGTGCCGCGCTGATTCCCGCGGGCTGGCTGGCCAGGAGCATCAGCAGTTCGCGCTGGCGCGGCGCGCGCGGAGGCGCACCGCCCAGGCTCGCCGCGACTCCCGCAGCCGTGATCTCCAGCCACTCCTCCTGGGCGAGCGCGCTGTGCCCGTCCCGCAGGGCCGCCGGGAGCGCCGCGGCCATCACTTCGCCCGGCGGATGGTGGTAATAGCTGGCCGTCCATTGCAGCAGCTCGAGCAGGGCCGCTTCGAGGAGCGGTTCGCGGTCCACCAGGGCAGTAATCCTCCGCAGACGGATGCCTGGGAGCGTGGAGCCCGGCGCATGCGCGACGATGACGCCGACCGCGGATCGCGCGCCCAGGGGCACGCGTACCCGGGCGCCGACGGGCAGGGCGTGCACGGTCTCGCCCGCGGGCGGCAGGTAGTCGAGCGGGGTGCGCAGTGGGCAGTCGACGGCGACCCGGACCACCTCCGCGGCGCTGGGTTCAGGTGTGGTCATCGGTCGCCGCCATGTGGATAAGTCTGTGGACGGATTGCGGCCTCCTGCGTCCCCGACGGCCGCGGCCGGCTGCACCGGCGCCACCTCACCTGGCAGTTCCGCCCGAAATGACCTATTGGAATCATGGTATTAGGGGCTTTCTGGCCCTGCCGGGCACAGGGCCATGGCCACGCCTGGCATTCGACCTGCACGGAAAGCTCTAAGTGGATGATTCTTGCGCAAACTCTGTTTGCCAGGTTTCGATGTCAACCGTCTGCCTTTGGCGACGTTGATTTCATGAGCCATGGACGCCTTTGCTACATTGCCGGCCGGGACCGCGAGATTCCTTTCGCTAGGGGCCACCGCTTTGCCGGAACCGATCTCGACCGACACCCGCGCCCTGGATCAATTCCTGGCCAGCGTTGAGCGCAAGGCCTTCAGGATCGCACAGATCGCCCTGCGTCACGAAGACGACGCACTCGATGCCGTCCAGGATGCCATGCTGCGGCTGGTGCGCAGTTACGCGCGCCGCCCGCACGAGGAATGGCCGCCGCTGTTTTATCGCATTCTGGAAAACTGCATTCGCGACCAGCAGCGCCGCCGCGCGGTGCGCGCCCGCGTCATGGCCTGGATACCCTGGTCGGCCCAGGAGGAGGCCGCCGCCGCGCCGGACCCGCTCGAGCAGCTGCCCGATCCGGCGCCCAGCCCCGTGGCCCTGGTCCAGACCGAAGAGACGCTGCGGGCGCTCGAGGCGCAGCTCGCCGCGCTGCCCGCGCGCCAGCGACAGGCGTTCCTGCTGCGCAGTTTCGAAGGCCTGGACGTGGCGGCGACGGCCCGGGCGATGGGCTGTTCCGCCGGCAGCGTCAAGACGCATTATTTCAGGGCCGTGCAAACACTGCGGTCCGCTCTGGGGGAGTTCTGGTCGTGACTGAGATCGATCCTGAAGATGAGGAATTCGCGCGACGCGCTCGCGCCCTGCTCGATGGGAGCATCGAACATCTGAGTGCACGCACGCGCTCGCGCCTGACCCGTGCCCGGCATGCGGCGCTGGAACAGCGCGGAACGCTGGCCCGCCTCGGCGACACCGGCCGTGCCGCGTGGCGGAACTGGCTGCCCGCGGGCGCCGTGGCCGGAGCCTTGCTGGCCGTGGTGCTGCTGGTGGGGCGTATGCCCGCGCCCGAGCTTCAGCAGGCCAGCGTGGCCGGTGGCGAGGATCTGGAATTGCTCGCCGACCGCGACGCGCTCGCCCTGGCCCAGGACCAGGCGGTGCAGGATGGCGAGCTCGGTTACGAATTCTACGACTGGGCCGTGAACACAGATCAGGACACCGGCGGCGGCCTGGGCTCATGAAGGCGCAGTGGTACGCCGTGAGTCTGCTGTGCGGTGGCGCCTGCATCGCGCCGCCGGTGCGCGCGGCGGATGCTCCGGCGGATGCCGACCTGCTGGAATACCTCGGGTCGCTCGATACGGCCGAAGCGGGTTGGCACGATTATCTGGCCGATCACGGCGTGCAGGAAGGCGAGGCGTGGCAGCGCGCACATCCGGCTCCCAGCAAACCAGGCGGTGCTCGCGACGCCGCTCCTTTCAAAACCGGGCCCGACAAGGTGAATCACCCATGAAGCGCTTTCCCGCCTGGTCGCTGTTCGGGCTGCTGTGCCTGCCCCTGCTGATCCCCGTGGTGCGGGCCGCGGAAGCGCCGGGCGCCGTGCCCGACCCGGTCGCGGTGGACGCCGCTCCGGCGCCCGTGCCTGCGGCCCCGCTCGCCTGGAACTCACTGTCGTCCGCGCAGCAGGAGCTGCTCAAGCGTCACGGCCGCGACTGGGACAGCCTGCCGCCGGCGCGACAGCAGGCGCTGGCGCGCGGCGCCGAACGCTGGCTCGGCATGGACACGGAACAGCGGGCGCAGGCGCGTGAGCGCTTTCAGACCTGGCAGGGCCTGCCCGAGGAGCGGCGGGAGTTGATCCGGCGCCGCTGGGAGCGTTTTCAGCAGCTCGACCCGGAGGCCCAGGAACTGATACGCCAGAACTTCCGCGCCTTCGCGCGCATGCCGCCCTGGAAGCGCCAGCAGCTGCGCCGGCGCTGGCTGGCTGCGACGCCTGAGGAACGCGCTCGCATGCTCGATCGCATGCGCGCGCGTCGCGAGGGTCACGAGGGTCGCGAGCGCCGCGAGCGGCGCTGAGATCCGCGCGGCAAATCCCGCGCCTTCACGGCCAGGCCCGCAGCACCGCCTCACGCGCTCCGGGCGCCTGAGGCGGTGCGGCCCGGCCGTTCACACTCCGGCGCGCATGCCGACGCTGGTGCGGCGCTGGTGATAGGCGTTGAGCGCCGGGCTGTTGACGCGCGCGACGGCCTTGGCAATTGCATCCTGGTAGCAGTCGCGCTGCACCGCCGACGCGGCGCTCGAGCTGCAGACCTCGACGGCGGCGCGCCGGATGCGCGCATACAGCGTGGCGACGTCGTCTCCCCGGCCCAGATTCAGGTCGTGGAAACGGACCACCCTCTCAGAGCTGACCACTGAGTTGGGTGAGTCGCTGTAGGCGGCGCTGGCGATCGCAGGGGCGAAGGCCGCGGCGGCGCCGAGCAGCATGATCGGGGCTAGTGTTTTCAAAACGGCAGGGTGAAACATATCGGCCTCCTACGCTTGGGGCAGCGGTTGAGAACTGGTGCTGTGGCGGCAGCGAACCTTGCTGCTGCCTCCCCTTTGATACTCGTCAGGGGCGGATTGGTTGCAATCGCCTGAGCGATGCCCGGCGCGCGCGGTGCGGGCCCTAGACGGCCTTGACTGCCTGGATGAGCTGGCTGACGGCGGCCTGGCCGTCGCCGTAGAGCATGCGCGTGTTGTCCAGGTAGAACAGCGCGTTCTCGATTCCGGAGAAGCCCGCGCCCTGGCCGCGCTTGATGACGATGACGTTCTTCGCCTTGTCGGCATTCAGGATCGGCATGCCGTAGATCGGGCTCGACTTGTCGTTGCGCGCCACCGGATTGACGACATCGTTCGCGCCGATGATGAGCGCGACGTCGGCGGTCTCGAATTCGGCGTTGATCTCATCCAGATCGGCGATCAGATCATAGGGAACGCCGGCCTCCGCCAGCAGCACGTTCATATGGCCGGGCATGCGCCCGGCCACCGGATGAATGGCGAAGCGCACCAGCACGCCGCGCTCGATCAGCAGCTGGCACAGTTCCCACACCTTGTGCTGTGCCTGCGCGACGGCCATGCCGTATCCGGGCACCACGATCACTTTCTGGGCGAAGGCCATCATCACCCCGACGTCGGCGGCCTCGATCGGCTTCATGCTGCCGGTGACCCCCGCACCGCCGCTGGCGGCGCCGCCGGTGTCGCCGAAGCCCGAAAACAGTACGTTGCCGAGCGAGCGATTCATGGCGCGCGCCATGAGCTGCGTCAGCAGGGTGCCGGCCGAGCCCACCACGGTGCCGGCGATGATCATGGCGGCGTTGCCGAGCACGAAGCCCTCGAAGGCGACCGCGAGTCCGGTGAGCGCGTTGTACAGCGAGATCACCACCGGCATGTCGGCGCCGCCGATCGGCAGGGTCATCGTCACGCCCAGCAGCAGGGCCAGGCCGAAAATGCCGGTCACGTGGCCCGCGCCGATGGCATGGCCGCTGGCGACGATGGCGCCGACGGCCAGGGCGGCGGCGAGGATCAGCAGGTTGAGTACCTGCTGGCCGCCGAAGCGGTAGGACTTCTTGATCAGTCCCTGGAGCTTGCCGAAAGCAATGAGGCTGCCGCTGAAGGAGACCGCGCCGATGATGCCGCCCACCACGGCCAGGGTGGCGACCACCGCCGCGAGCGGCTCGCCGCGGTACAGTTCCACCGCGGCAATGGCAGCGGCCGCGCCGCCGCCCATGCCGTTGTAGAGCGCGATCATCTGCGGCATGTTGGTCATCGCCACGCGCCGGCCGCTGATCCAGGCCAGGGAGGCGCCCACTGCGATGGCTGCGAGGATCAGGGGGTAGTTGCCCAGGCCCGGGTACAGCAGCGTGAAGATCGTCGCCACCAGCATGCCGGCGCCGGCCCAGACGATGCCGCTGCGCGCGGTCACCGGCGAGCTCATGCGTTTCAGGCCCATGATGAACAGGAACGCGGTGACGAAGTAGCTCGCCTGGATCAGCAGCAGGCGGGCGTCGGCGCCGGACATGGCGCCCATCAATGCGCCCCCGGCCGCTTCCTGGCGCCGCTGGACTTGAACATCTCCAGCATGCGTTCGGTCACGACGTAGCCGCCGGCGGCATTGCCGGCCGCCAGCACGACGCCGATGATGCCGATGGTCTTCTCCAGTCCGGTGGTCGCATTGCCCAGCGCGACCATCGCGCCGACCAGCACGATGCCGTGCACGAAATTGGAACCCGACATCAGCGGCGTGTGCAGGATCACCGGCACCTTGGCGATGACCTCGTAGCCGGTGAACGCGGCCAGCATGAAAATATACAGTGCGACGATGCCAGTCATGTGCCCTCGGCCGCTTTGCGGGTGGATTCGTGTCTGATGGCGCCGTCGTGCGTCAGGCACGATTGCGCAAAAACCTCATCCTGCCAGTCGATCGCCAGCGCGCCGGACTTGTCGAGCGCGGGCTTGAGGAAATTGAGCAGATTACGCGCGTACATTTCACTGGCGTGATAGGGGAGCTGTGCCGGCAGGTTCATCGGACCGACGATCTGCACGCCCTGGTGCAGCACCGTCTCGCCGGCCCGCGTCAGCTCGCAGTTGCCGCCGGACTCGGCCGGAATGTCGACGATGACCGCGCCGGCCTTCATGCGCTCGACCGCGGCGCGCGAAATGATGCGCGGCGCGGGGCGCCCCGGGATCGCCGCCGTCGTAATCACGGCATCCGCCAGCGCAATGCGTGCCTCGAGCACTTCCTGCTGCCTGGCCTTTTCCTCGGCGGTCAGCTCGCGCGCGTAGCCGCCCTGGCCTTCGGCCGAAACGCCCGTCTCGATGAACTTTGCACCCAGTGACTTGACCTGCTCGCGGGTCGCGCTGCGCACGTCGTAGGCCTCCACCACGGCGCCGAGGCGCCGGGCGGTGGCGATGGCCTGGAGCCCGGCCACGCCGACGCCGACGATGAGCACCTGCGCCGGCCGGATGGTGCCGGCGGCGGTGGTCAGCATCGGCAGGAAACGGGCCAGCGTGCTGGCGGCGATCAGCACCGCCTTGTATCCGGCCACCGCGGCCTGGGAAGACAGGGCATCCATGGACTGCGCGCGCGAGATGCGCGGCACGAGCTCCATGGCGAAACTGGTGATGCGACCGTCGCGCAGGGCCCGGACTTCGGCCAGGCGCGCGTGCGCCTGCATGAAGCCGACGACCACGGTACCGGGCTTCAGGGTCCCGATCTGCGCCAGGCTCAGCGGCTGCACGGTCAGCAGGACGTCCGCCTGCGCCACGACGGCCGCGGCGGAGTCGGCCCAATCCGTCTTTTTGTAAAGTGCGTCCGGGAACTGGGCCCTGACGCCCGCGCCCCGCTCCAGCAGGACCCGTGCCCCCGTCAAGGCCAGCTTTTCGGCGACTTCTGGAACCACACTGACGCGCATTTCACCGGGCACGGTCTCGCGTAGCGCGCCAATGGTCACGGGCATGAAAGGGCTCCCGGGGGTATGTTGCGTTGTCGCCTCATCCGTTGAATTCTCGCACAAGGCTGCCGTATCTTACACACATGAAACTGAAGGATTTGCCGCCCCGGCACCGTGTGGACGAGGATACCCGCCTCGTGCTGCACTCGGCGGCGCACGGCCTGTCGCAGATGGTCCTGCGCGCCGACATTGCCGGCATGCCGCTCGAGTGGATCGATTACCGCGAAGCGGCGCGGCTGTACCACCAGGAGCAGGTGGCCTACACCTGCGGCTCCCTCGTCTACCGGCTCTACGGCGGCATCAATGCGCGCAGCGGCAGGCGCACCGTGGTCGAGGTCAATTCGATCGTCGCCACGGTTGGACACACCGGCAACCCGGGCAACATCCGCCACGATTACGTGCCACCGCTCAACAACGAGACGTTGTTCCGCCGCGACGCCTACCTGTGCATGTATTGCGCCGGCCGCTTCAGCAGCCGCGAGCTGTCGCGCGATCACGTGCGGCCCTTCAGCCAGGGCGGGCGTGACGTGTGGACCAACGTCGTCGCGGCCTGCCGCAGCTGCAATAACCTGAAGGCCTGGCGTACGCCGGAGCAGTCGAAGATGCAGCTCATCGCCGTGCCCTTCATGCCCACCTACGCCGAGTACATCTTTCTCAAGGGCCGGCGCGTGCTCACCGACCAGATGGAATACCTGCAGGCGCATTTCCCGCGCAGCAGCCCGCTGCACGCGCGCATCCAGCGCTGGCTCAGTTGATTTGAACGGCGTCCGGGTGGTGTCCCGTCCGCCGCGGCCGGCAGCATGGTCTATCTGATCGATGCCTCCGTGTACATCTTCCGCGCCTGGTACGCGCAGTCTCCTGCGCTGTACGACGAAGCCGGTAATCCCACACACGCGCTCTATGGTTTCGCGCGCTTTCTGAGTGATCTGATCGAGCGGCGCGCGCCGCGCTTCCTGGCCGTGGCCTTCGACGAGAGCCGCGGCGCCGGTCACCGCCATGCGCTGCTGCCTTCCTACAAGGCCAATCGCGAGCCGGCGCCGCCGGAGCTCAAGCGCCAGTTCGCGCTATGCCGCGAGTTCTGTCGCCACCTCGGCGTCGCCGAGTTCGCCAGCGGCGTATACGAAGCCGACGACCTGATCGGCACGCTGGCGGCGCGGGTGCGCACCGAGGGCCTGCGCGTCACCGTGGTGACGCGCGACAAGGATCTGTCGCAGCTGGTCGGCCGGGGCGACCGCTTCTGGGATTACAGCGATGCGGCCGAATACGGCTACGAGGAGATTGCCGGGCGCTTCGGCGTGGCGCCGGAGCGCATGGCCGACTACCTGGCGCTGACCGGTGACGCGGTCGACAATATTCCGGGCGTCCCGGGCATCGGGCCGAAGACCGCCGGCGCGCTCATGAGCCGCTACGCCTCGCTCGAGGAACTCTATGCCGACCTCGAGCGTGTCGCCTATCTGCCGCTGCGCGGCGCCGCGCAGCTACCGGCGAAATTGCGCACCCACCGCGAAGCTGCGTTCCTGGCCCGCTCCCTGACGCGCATTCACTGTGATGCGCCGCTCCACGTCGGCTGTGATTCTCTACGCCGGCGCAGCCCCGCACTCCCGGAACTCGAGAGCTTCTGCCGGCAGCACGGTTTCGGTCAGCTGCTGCGCCGGCAGGCGGAGCGCCTTATACCTTCTTGACCCAGACCTTGCACCAGCCCTCGGCGTTCACCAGCTTGCCGGGGAACAGGTTGCAGGGCCGCCAGGGATCGCCCACCTTGCCGGTGAGCTGCAGGCAGCTGCCGCACTTCTGGTCCGGCTTGTAAGTCGGAAACTTGGTCACGTCGACGGTCTTGGCGCTTTCATGATACGAGAGCGCGATCGCCAGCGGATCGGCGGAAACGACATGCGGCAGGTTGGCGGTGGGCGGCGGAGCCGGGACCGCGCCGCTGTGTGCCTTGCCTGCCGTGCTCGCTGTGCCGGCCGCACCCGCCGTGCCGGCCGCGCCGGCCGCGCGTGCCACCAGCAGGGTGCCGGCGCCCAGAGCCAGTTTCCTGAGCGCCTCGCGGCGCGAAATCGTTCCGTTCATCTGTCTGCTCCGTGCGGTGCCTGTCGGGCAAGTCTACCGTATGGCGCGGCCCGATCCTGCGGTATCACTACTGAGGTGGCTTCCAGTATTCTTGGGCGCCAGTCCGCGACAGAGGGTCCCGTGAGCGAGAAGAATATCGAATCGGCGCTGCAGGAGGAGCGGGCGTTTCCACCTCCAGCGGGCTTCGCCGCGCGCGCCCGCATCGGCGCCGCCGAGGCGGCCGCCATGCGCGCCGCCGCCGCCGCCGACCACGTCGGCTTCTGGGCGGACCTCGCACGCCGTTCGCTCCATTGGCACCGCCCCTTCACCGTGGCGCTGGATGAATCCAGGGCGCCGAACTACCGCTGGTTCACCGACGGGGAGCTGAACGTCGCCTGGAATTGCCTGGATGTGCATCTGGGGAGCCGTGCGGAGCAGCTGGCCATTGTTTTCGAGGGCGAGGCTGGCGACGTGCGCCGGTTCAGCTACCGCGAGCTGCACGCCGAGGTCTGCCGACTCGCCAACGGACTCAGGAAGCTCGGGGTGGGCCACGGCGATCGCGTCGTGATCTACATGCCGATGGTGCCCGAGGCGGTCATCGCCATGCTGGCCTGCGCGCGCATCGGGGCGGTGCACTCCGTGGTCTTCGGAGGTTTCTCCTTCAATTCGATCCGCGATCGCGTCGAGGACGCGGGCGCGCGCCTGGTAATCACGGCCGACGGCGGCCGCCGGGGCGGCGGCATCGTCGAACTGAAAGCAGCGGTCGACAGGGCGCTCGAGGGCGCCTGTCCGACCATCGAGAAAGTGCTGGTGTACCGGTGCAGCGGCACGGCAGTGCCGATGCGGCCGGGGCGCGACCTGTGGTGGCATGAACTGCTGGATGGCCTGGCGACGAGCTGCGATCCGGTCTGGGTCGAGGCTGAACACCCACTGTTCCTGCTGTACACCTCGGGCTCGACCGGGAAACCGAAGGGCATCCAGCACTCGAGCGCCGGTTACCTGCTGAACGCGAGGCTCACGAGCGAATGGGTCTTCGACCTGCGGGACGGCGACGTGTTCTGGTGCACGGCGGACATCGGCTGGGTCACGGGGCACAGCTACGTGGCCTACGGGCCGCTGGCCGCCGGCGCCACGATGGTCATGTACGAGGGTGCGCCGATGGTGCCGGACGGCGGCCGATTCTGGCGGATCTGCCAGGATCACGGGGTCACGGTCTTTTACACGGCCCCGACCGCGATCCGAGCGCTGAAGAAGCTCGGCGACGAGCTGCCGGGGAAGTACGACCTGTCACGGCTCCGTCTGCTGGGCTCGGTCGGTGAGCCGATCAATCCCGAGGCGTGGATGTGGTACCACCGTGTGATCGGCGGCGGGCGCTGCCCGATCGTCGATACCTGGTGGCAGACCGAGACCGGGGCCATCATGATCGCGCCCCTCCCCGGCGTGACGACGACGAAACCCGGTTCCTGTACGCAGCCCCTGCCGGGCATCGACGCCATCATCGTCGACGATCACGGCGATCCGGTGACCCAGCCCGATGCGGGCGGGTACCTGGTGATCCGCAAACCGTGGCCGTCCATGCTGCGGACGATCTGGGGCGACAACGAGCGTTACCTGGGCACCTACTGGGAAAGATTCCAGAATCGCTATTACGTCGCCGGCGACAGCGCGCATCGCGACGCCGACGGCTGCTTCTGGATCATGGGCCGGATCGATGACGTGCTGAAGGTCTCGGGGCACCGGCTCGGCACCATGGAGATCGAATCCGCCCTGGTCGCCAGCCCGTTGGTTGCCGAAGCGGCGGTGGTGGGCAAGTCCGACGAGATCAAGGGCGAATCGGTGTTCGCCTACGTCGTGCTGCGGGGCGCACGGCCCACCGGCGATGCCAGTTCGCTGGTGAAGGAGCTGCGCAACTGGGTGGGCGAGCAGCTCGGGCCGATCGCCAAGCCCGACCACATCCGCTTTGCCGACAGCCTGCCCAAGACGCGCTCGGGCAAGATCATGCGGCGGCTGTTGCGCTCGATTGCCAACGGGCAACCCATCACCCAGGACGTGTCGACACTCGAGAATCCGGGCATCGTCGACCAGCTGCGCGGCGGCGGCGCGCCCTGACGGGCCCTGCGCGCATGCCGGATCCGCGACAATTTCGGGACACGATGGGCCTGTTTGCCACCGGCGTGGCGGTCATTGCCGTGCCGGCCGGCGATGAGGTGCAGGCGATGACGGCCAATGCCGTCAGCTCCGTCTCGCTCGATCCCCTGCTGCTGCTGTTCTGCCCGGCGAAGAAGGCGCACCTGTCCCAGCACCTGGCGCCCGCAGTGCCCTTCAGCGTCAACCTGCTGCGTGTCGACCAGGTCGCGATCTCCACTTACTTCGCCGGTGCCTGGCGCGAGCCGGTGCCGCCGGCCTTCCGCTTCGTGCGCGTGGGCGCTACGCCGAAGCTCGAGGGTTGCCTCGCCTCCCTGATCTGCTCGGTGCGCAGCATCGTGGATGGGGGCGATCACTGGGTGGTGGTCGGTACCGTGCACGAACTGCAGATGGGGAGCGGCCCGCATGAGCCGCTGCTGTTCTACGAGGGGCGCTACCGCCAGCTCGATCGCGGCGCCAAAGGCGCGGCGCCGGACCTGGCGGCCGTGACGGATGAACCGGTGCATACCCATTACGACACCTAGTCGTAGAGATGGCGCATAAACAGGAAACGGGTCAGCGGCTCGCCCGAGTGCCGGCCGGCACACGCTGCCTGGTGGCCGTGCTGCTGGCGCTCACCGTCGCCTGCCGGGCGCCGCCGCCGGCGCGGGGGCCGGGCGGCGTGCCCGCCCGACCGGCCGGCTCCACCGAATACCGGCTCGATGCCGAGGGCTCGCAGCTCTGGCTGTACCTGCACGCGGCTGGCCCCATGGTCAAGCTGGGCCACAGCCACGTGATCAGCACCCATGGCCTGCAGGGTGCGGTGTGGATTCCGGCGCAGCTCGAGCAGTCGGGCTGTGAATTCCAGCTCCCGGTCGCCACCTTCGAGATCGACGATCCGCGGGAGCGCAGTGCCGCCGGGGGCGAATTCGCCGAGCCACTCGATGCGGACGCCCGGGCCGGCACGCGCGAGCACATGCTGGGTGAGCGCCAGCTCGATGCCGCGCACTTTCCCCTGCTGACCTTGCGCTGCCTGCAGGTCAGCGTGCTCCCGGACGGCGTGCTGCTCGAGCTCGCCGTGACGGTGCGCGACCACGACGCGCGGCTCCAGGTGCCGGTGCACTGGCAGCGCGACGGCTGCACGCTGCAGGCGAGCGGCGAATTCAGCTTCCGGCAGACCGATCTGGGCATCGAGCCCTACAGCCTGCTGCTGGGTGTGCTGCGCGTGGACGACGAAATACGCGCGCGCTTCCGCCTGCTCCTGCGGTGCCTGCCGGCAGCGGCCGGCTAGGGACGGTCAGCGGGCCCGGAGGCTCAGGCCTCAGCCCACCATCAGGCCTCGGCCTGCAACAGCAGCAGCAGCGTGCCTTCCGGCGCCTGGAGCAGCGCGTTGGCGCGCCGGTCCATTCCGGACGGCAGGTCCTCCCCGCCCTCGACGCCGAGCGCCGCCAGCCGTTCAAGACGCTCGGGCATCTGCGGGTCGGTGAACAGCAGCACGGTGGATTCGAGCGCCCGGGGCGGATGCAGCGTCAGCGTCAGCGTGTCGCTCGTGAGCGCGAGCTGCGAGAAGGGATCGTCGAGCGTGTCCAGGGCGATGAAGCCGGCGTGCTCCCAGAATGCGCGCACGGTATCGGTATCCAGGGTCGGCGTGCTGCAGGCGTTGAACCAGCCACACAGCGACGGCGCGTGGTCGCTCCGCGGCGGGGAGAAGGTGCGCGCCTCGAGCAGCGCGATGCCCAGGCCGGCCGGATCATGCAGCTGCAGTTCGTGAAAATCCTCGTCGCCCAGGCGCGTGTAATGCGGCTCGAAGCCCGCCGCACGCAGCTCGTGCACATGCTTTGCCAGCTCGGGCCGGACGAAGCTCAGGAGCGGCACGGGTCCGGGGCGCTGATGCAGCCCGATGCACAGCCGGCCGTCGCTCAGTACGCCGTAGGGATGATGCCAGGTGTCGCCGGTGGTGAGCTGCGCAAAGCCCAGCTGTTCGTAGAAGCGGACCGAGGCGGCGATGTCGCTGGTGGCCAGGCTCACTTCCAGGAAGCGGCCGAACATGTTCAGCCGGCCGCTCCGGCGTGCGCGAGGACCAGGTTGCACAGGGCCTGCGCATGATCGCCGCGATCGTTGAGCGCGGGCACGTACTGGAACTGCTCGCCGCCGGCACGCAGGAAGATCCCGCGGCCGGCGAGCGCGATCTCTTCCAGCGTTTCGAGGCAGTCGACCGCGAAGCCCGGACACACGACGGTCAGGGTGCGCAGGCCGCGGCCGGGTAGCTCGGCCAGCACGCGCTCGGTGGCCGGCGTGAGCCAGCGCGCCTTGCCGAAGCGCGACTGGAAGCTGACGGACCAGTCACTGTCCGGCAATTCCAGTTCGGCTGCGAGCCGCCGCGCCGTTTCGCGGCATTGCGCCTCGTAGGCATCGCCGTGCTGGACGCAGTGCACCGGGATGCCGTGATAGGACAGCAGCAGATGCGCCGTCCGCCCGTGCCGCTGCCAGTGTTCGCGCAGGCTGTTGGCGAGCGCGTGGATGTAGCCGGGGTTGTCATGATAATCGCCGATCAGGTGCAGGCCCGGCAGGGCGCGCCAGTCGCCCATCGCCGCGATGACCTGATCATAGACCGCTCCGGTGGTGGTGCCGCTGGCCTGCGGATACAGCGGCAGCACGACGATCTGTTCGGCTCCGGCGGCACGCAGGCTCTCCAAAGCGCCGCGCAGCTGCGGTTCGGAGTAGAGGAAGGCGCTCTCGACCGCCGCCGCGCCGGGCAGCTTGGCGTCCAGTTCCATCTCGAGCGCCGTGCGCAGCCGGCGCGAGTAGATCGCGAGCGGCGAACCATCGTCCATCCAGACCGCGCGGTACTTGCGCGCACTGCGCGGAGCGCGCAGCGGCAGGACCAGTCCGTACAGCAGCGGCAGCCACAGCCAGCGCGGCAGCTCCACGACGCGCCGGTCGCTGAGGAAGCGGCGCAGGAAGCGCCTGACTTCGCGCGCCTGGGGCGCGTCGGGAGTCCCGGTGTTGACTGTCAGTACGCCGAGCATGGGCCCTCTAGGCGGGCGTGATGCCCGCGATGCACAGGTACTTCAGCTCGGTGTAGTCGAGGATGCCGTGGCGCGAGCCTTCGCGCCCGAAGCCCGACTGCTTCACGCCGCCGAACGGCGCCACCTCCGTGGAGATGATGCCGGTGTTGAGGCCCACGATGCCATACTCGAGCGCCTCGGCCACACGCCAGGCCCGCGCCAGGTCGCGCGTATAGAGATAAGAGGCCAGGCCGAACTCCGTATCGTTGGCCATGCGCACGGCCTCGGCCTCGTCGCGGAAGCGGAACAGCGGCGCGACCGGGCCGAAGGTCTCTTCCCGCGCGAATTTCATGGCGCTGGTCGCCTCGGTGATGATCGTCGCCTCGAAGAAGGTGCCGCCCAGGGCGTGCGGCTTGCCGCCCAGCGTGATCTTGCCGCCCTGGGCGCGGGCATCGGCGATATGTTCCTGCACCTTCGCGAGCGCGGCGGCGTCGATGAGCGGCCCCAGGTCGGTCGGCCCCTGCAGCCCGTCGCCGACGACCAGCGCGCTGACCGCCTTGCGCAGCCGCGCCTCGAACTCCCCGTACACCTCCTGCTGCACCAGCAGGCGATTGGCGCAGACGCAGGTCTGGCCCGTATTGCGATACTTGCTGGTGAGCGCGCCCTGGACCGCGGCATCCAGATCGGCGTCGGCGAACACGATGAAAGGCGCATTGCCCCCCAGTTCCATCGACAGTTTCTTGAGCGTCGGCGCGCTCTGGGCCATCAGCACGCGCCCGACTTCCGTCGAGCCGGTGAAGGTCAGCTTGCGCACAAGGGGATTGCTGGTCAGTTCGGCGCCGATCTCGCGCGCGTCGCCGGTGATGACATTGAGTACGCCGGCGGGTACGCCCGCGCGTGCGGCCAGTTCAGCCATCGCCAGCGCGGACAGGGGCGTCTGGCCCGCCGGCTTGACGATGAAAGTGCAGCCGGCGGCGAGCGCCGGCGCGGCCTTGCGGGCGATCATCGCGGCGGGAAAATTCCAGGGCGTGATCGCGGCGACCACGCCGACGGGCTGGCGCAGCACCACGATGCGTTTGTCGGCCTGGTGACCGGGGATGATCTCGCCATAGACGCGGCGCGCCTCTTCGGCGAACCACTCGATGTAGGCGGCGGCATAGGCGATTTCGCCCCGGGCTTCGGCCAGCGGCTTGCCCTGCTCGGCGGTCATCAGGGTCGCCAGGTCCTGCTGGTTGCTCATCATCAGGTCGAACCAGCGGCGCAGGATGACGGCGCGCTGCTTCGCGGTCTGCGCGGCCCAGGCCGGAAAGGCCGCCGCCGCCGCCGCGATGGCAGCGCGCGTGGCCGCCGCGCCGAGCTGCGGCACGGTGCCGAGCGTCGCACCGGTGGCGGGGTTCGTCACGGGCAGGGTGCGCCCGTCCGCCGCGTCGAGCCACTGGCCACCGATGTAGCACTGGTGGCGCAACAGCTTGGGGTCCGTCAATTGCATAAAGCGTTCAGCCTATGTGCTGCCGGAGGAAATCCTGCGTGCGCTGCCAGGCGAGCGCGGCGCTCGCGGCATCGTAGGCGGCGCGCGCGCTGCAGTTGAAGCCGTGATCGGCCGGATAAAGATGATAGCTGCCTTCCGGGTAGGCCGCGCGCACGCGTTCGAGCTGCGCCGCCGGGATCGACGCGTCGCGCTCGCCGAAGTGAAACAGCATGGGACAGGCCGGCACGCGCTCGAGTTTTTCCCACAGGCGGCTGGCGTAATAGCCCACCGCGGCCTGCACGGGCAGCGTGCCGGCGCCGATCCAGGCCTGCTGGCCGCCCCAGCAGTAGCCCACCAGCACGACGCGTCCGGCGTGGCGCACGACATTGACAGCCGCCGCAATGTCGAGCATGGCCTTCGCTTCGTCGAGCTGCAGCCTGTAGCCGCGCGCCCGTTCGGCTTCCTGCGGGCTGTAGCCCAGCTCGAGGTTGCGGCCGATGCGGTCGTACAGGGCCGGCGCCATGGTCAGATACCCGGCGGCCGCGAACTGTTCGGCCACCGAGCGGATGTGTTCATTGACGCCGAAGATCTCCTGCAGGACGACCACCGCGCCGCGCGGCGTGCCCGCGGCGGGCGCCAGATAGGCGGCGAACTGGTGCCCGTCGCGCGCCATCAGGGTCTCCCAGCGCGCCGTCGCCTGCGATTTCATCACCGGCCCAGCCAGGCGTCGGCCTCGATCTCCACCAGCATTTCCGGGGCGATCAGGCGGCTCACCTCGACCATGGACGTGGCTGGGCGGATGGCGCCGAAAACGGCGCCGTGCGCGCGGCCGATGGCCTCCCAGTCGGCGATATTGAGGACGTAGATGCGCGTGCGCACCACCTGCGCAAGCGTGGCCCCCGCCCTGGCCAGGGCGGCCTCGATATTGGACAGGGTCTGGCGGGTCTGCGCGCCCGCGTCATGGACGCCGACGATCTGCCCGTCGGCGCCGGTCGCGGTCGTGCCCGAGACGTGCACGTAGTCACCGGCCCGCACCGCGCGCGAATAGCCGACGATCGGCTCCCAGGCGGTGCCGCTGCCGAAGTTCTGACGCGGCATCAGGGCCGCTCGACGATGGCGGTCACGCCCATGCCGCCGGCCGTGCAGACCGAGATCAGCCCGCGCCGGGCGCGCGCATCGTTCGCGAGCAGCTTGGCGAGCGCGGCGAGGATGCGCCCGCCGGTCGCGGCGAAGGGATGGCCGAGCGCGACGCTGCCGCCCTTGACGTTGATCTTGGCCGGTTCGATGGAGCCCAGGGGCGCGCTGCGCCCGAGCCGCTCGCGGCAGAACTCCGGCGATTCCCAGGCCTTCAGCGTGCACAGCATCTGCGCCGCGAAGGCCTCGTGCAGCTCGTAATAATCGAAATCCTGGAGCGCCAGCTGCGTGTCGCTGAGCATGGCCGAGGCGGCGTAGGCCGGAGCCATCAGCAGGCCCTCGTGGCCGGAGGCGAAATCCACGGCCCAGCTCTTGCCGGCACGCAGGTAGGCCAGCACCGGCAGCTGCCGCGCGCGCGCCCAGTCCTCGGAAGCGAGCAGCACGGCGGCCGCACCGTCGGTCAGCGGTGTGCTGTTGCCGGCGGTCATCGTCCCCTTGCCATCCGTGCGAAATACCGGGCGCAGGGTCGCCAGCTTCTCCACCGTCGTATCGGGCCGCACGTTGTTGTCACGCTGCAAGCCGGCGTGCGGCACGACCAGGTCCGCATAGAAGCCTTCCTTCCAGGCGGCCGCCGCCTTCAGGTGGCTCTCGCAGGCCACGCGGTCCTGCTCCGCGCGGGAGATATTCCAGGTGCTGACCATCAGCTCGCAGGCCTGTCCCATCGACAGGCCGGTGCGCGGCTCGATCACACCGGGCAGGACCGGCTTGAGGTCGCGCGGGCGCAGTCCCAGCCAGGGCGAGAGGCGCTGTCCGAAGCTGCGGCCCCGGAAGCTCTTCAGCAGGATCCTGCGGTAGGAATCCGGGTAGACGACCGGCGGATCGCTGACGGTGTCCACGCCGCAGCCGATGCCCGCATCGATCTGCCCCAGCGCGATCTTGTTCGCGATCAGGATCGCCGCCTCGAGCCCCGTCCCGCAGGCGCGCTGGATGTCCAGCCCCGGAGTCTGCGGATCGAGCTCGGTGGACATCAGCGATTCGCGCACCAGGTTGAAGTCCTTGGAGTGCTTGATGACCGCGCCGCCGATTACATCGCCCAGGCGCTCGCCGCTCAGCTTGAAGCGCTTGACCAGGCCGTGCAGCGCGCCGGTGAGCAGGTCCTGGTTGCTCCGGTCCGCATAGGCACCGTAGGAGCGCGCGAAGGGGATGCGGATGCCGCCGACGATGGCGACACGCCGGGGAGCAGTACCGATGAGCATGGGGCCTCCTGCAGGAATGCGCCCGCGCCGGCCGCGGCGCAGGTCGCGTAGGATGCCAGCTTGCGGCCGGTTCTGCACGGGGCCGGCGGGTCCGCCGGGCCGCAGGGGGCAGCGGATTGCCGAAGCGATGCGCCGCCGGGCAAGATGCCCCGCTCCCGAAGGGCGGGAGCGGTGGTCCACTGAAGCTGGGTGCCGTACGGCAGAGGAGGGAGGGGATGGCGCGTGCGGTAGTAGACCGCGTCTTTGAGCGACGCCTCGCCGCGCTGGTCAATACCCGCGAGCGCGGCGCGCTGGCCGGTGGCCGCCGTGGCCTGGAGCGCGAGGGACTGCGTGTCACCCCCGCCGGGCGCGTCTCCGCGAGTCCCCATCCGCGCTCCCTGGGCTCGGCGCTGTGCAACCCCCACATCACCACCGACTTTTCCGAGGCGCTGCTCGAGCTGGTCTCGCCGACCTTCACGGACAATGCCTCGCTGCTCAAATACCTGGGTGACCTGCATCACTTCGTCGCGCGCTTGCTCGGCGAGGAGCTGCTGTGGGCGGCCTCCATGCCGGGGGAAATCGCCGCGGACGCCGAGGTGCCGATCGCGCGCTATGGGCGCTCGCATCGCGGGCAGTTCAAGGAAGTGTACCGGCGCGGTCTGCAGACCCGCTATGGCGCGATCATGCAGGCGATCGCGGGCGCGCATTTCAACTATTCCTTTCCCGAGAGCTTCTGGCCGCTGTGGGGCGAGCTGCTGGAGGTGCGGCAGGTCGACACGGCCTTCATCTCGGCGCGCTATTTCGACCTGCTGCGCAACTACCGCCGCCACGGCTGGCTGGCCCTGTACCTGTTCGGGGTCTCCCCGGCGATGTGCGCGAGCTTCATGCAGGAGCGGAGCGATCCGGAGTTGCGGCCGCTCGGCCGGGGCACGCTGCACCTGCCGCACGCGACTTCGCTGCGCATGAGCGATCTGGGTTACCGCAACCGCAACCAGGCCGCGGTCAGCGTCTCGGTCAATGCGCTCAGTGAGTACCTGCACGACATCAGCATTGCGACACACACCGTGCATCCGCCCTTTGCCGCGCTCGGCGTGCACGTGGCCGGTGAGTACCGGCAGCTCAATGCCAACATCCTGCAGATCGAGAATGAGTACTACAGCAATATCCGCCCGAAGCGCGCGCCGCGCACGCTGGAGAGCACCGGCCGCGCGCTGGCCCGCGCGGGCGTCGAATACGTCGAGTTGCGCGCGCTGGACCTGTGCGTCTTCGAGCCGATCGGGATCTGCGCCGACGAGATGCACTTCATGGAGGCCTTCGCGGCCCTGTGCCTGCTGCGCGACAGCGAGCCCCTCGGCGCGACCGAGCAGGAGCAGCTCGAGCGCAACCACCTGCTGGTGGCGCGTCGTGGGCGCGAGCCTGGACTGCGGCTGGAACGCGCGGGTCGCGCGGTGGCGCTGCAGGACTGGGCCGCGGCGCTCCTCGATGAGCTCACGGGGATCTGCGAACTCCTGGATGCGGGCGCGGCGGCGCGCCCCTACAGCCAGGCGCTGCTGCGCCAGCGCGACAAGCTGGCCGATCCGGCCCTCACGCCCTCGGCGCGCCTGCTGCGCGAGCTGCACAGTGCGGGCGCCGGCCATGCGGAATACACGCGCACGCTCTCCGCGCAGCACCGCGCGCGCCTGCTCGAGCCGGCCGGTCACGATCCGGGCGCACTCGCGGCCTTCGCGGCCGAGGCGGCCGAATCGCTCCGCGAGCAGGAACGCGAGGAAGCCGCGGATCGCGGCAGCTTCGAAGAGTACCTGGCCCGCGCCCTGGGCCCGGGTTTTGCATGAGAGTTGCGCCATGAGCCCGCCCTTCCGCCGCATCCTGATCGCCAATCGCGGCGAGATCGCCATCCGCGTCATGCGCGCCGCCAACGAGCTGGGCGCCGCCACCGTGGCGATCTACTCGCAGGAGGATCGCGTCTCCCTCCACCGCACCAAGGCCGACGAGGCCTACCTGGTCGGCGAGGGCAAGGGCCCGCTCCAGGCCTATCTCGACATCGGGGAAATCATCGCCATCGCCCGGCAGGCCCGGGCGGAAGCGATCCACCCGGGCTACGGATTCCTGTCCGAGAGTCCCGATTTCGCCGCCGCCTGCGCGCACGCCGGGCTCGTGTTCATCGGCCCGGACCCGGAGACCATGCGTACGCTGGGCAACAAGCTGGCCGCGCGCAACCTCGCCGCCGCCGCCGGCGTGCCGGTGATGCCGGCGACGCCGCCGCTGCCCGCCGACCTGGCTCAATGCCTGCGGCTCGCCGCGGCCGTGGGCTTCCCGGCGATGCTCAAGGCCAGCTGGGGCGGCGGGGGACGCGGCATGCGCGTCGTCGAGCGCGAGTCGCAGCTGGCCGAGCTGCTGCCGCTCGCCCGCGCCGAGGCCAGGGCGGCGTTCGGCAACGACGAGGTCTACCTGGAAAAGCTCGTGCAGCGTGCGCGGCACGTCGAGGTGCAGATCCTCGGCGATCGCCACGGCGGCCTGGTGCACCTGTACGAGCGCGACTGCAGCGTGCAGCGCCGCAACCAGAAGGTGGTCGAGCGGGCGCCGGCGGCCTTCCTGAGCGAGGCCGAGCGCGCGCAGCTGTGCACGGCCGCACTGCAGATCGGCCGCGCCGCGCGCTACTGCAATGCCGGCACCGTCGAGTTCCTGCAGGACGCCGCCGCCGGCACGTTTTATTTCATCGAAGTCAATCCGCGCATCCAGGTCGAGCACACGGTCACCGAGATGGTCACGGGGATCGACCTGGTCAAGGCGCAGATCCGCATCGCCGCCGGGGCGCGCATCGGCGAGGAGGCGAGCGGCGTGCCGCGCCAGGAGGAGATCCGCCTCGGCGCGCACGCCCTGCAGTGCCGCGTGACCACCGAGGATCCCGAGCACGATTTCCTGCCCGACTACGGCCGGCTCACCGCCTACCGGAGCCCGGCCGGCTTCGGCGTGCGCCTCGATGCGGGCACGGCCTACGCCGGCGCGGTGATCACGCGCTCTTACGATTCACTGCTGGTGAAGGTCACGACCTGGGCGCCGACGCCGGAGGAGGCGATCGCGCGCATGCATCGCGCCCTGTGGGAGTTCCGCATCCGTGGCGTCGTGACCAACCTGCGTTTTCTCGACCAGGTGATCACTCATCCGAAGTTCGCGCGCGCCGACTATACGACGCGCTTCATCGACGAGACGCCGGAGCTCTTCGTGGCCCCCGCGCGGCGCGATCGGGCGACGCGCCTCCTGAGCTTCCTGGCCGAGACCGTGGTCAACGGCAACTCCGCGGTGCGCGGCCGGCCGGCACCGCTCCGGGTGGTGACGCCGCGCCTGCCGCGGCTGGCGCCCACGCCGCCGCCGGCGGGCACCAGGCAGAAACTCGAGGAGCTGGGTCCGCAGCGCTTTGCCGGCTGGATGCTGGAGCAGGAGCGCGTGCTGGTCACCGACACCACGATGCGCGATGCCCACCAGTCGCTCCTGGCCACGCGGCTGCGCAGCTACGACATGCTGCGCATCGCGCCCTACTACGCCCAGCTCCTGCCGCAGCTGTACTCGCTGGAGTGCTGGGGCGGGGCCACCTTCGACGTGGCCATGCGCTTTCTCAACGAGGACCCCTGGGAGCGCCTCGAAGGGCTCCGTGACGCGGTGCCCAACCTGCTGCTGCAGATGCTGCTGCGCTCGGCCAATGCCGTCGGCTACACCAACTACCCGGACAACACGCTGCGCTTCTTCGTGCGCCAGGCCGCGGCGACCGGCATCGATCTGTTCCGCATCTTCGATTCGCTCAACTGGGTCGAGAACATGCGCGTGGCGATCGATGCCGTGCTCGAGTCGGGCAAGCTGTGCGAGGCCGCCATCTGCTACACCGGCAACCTGGCCAGCCCGCACGAGCGCAAGTACACGCTCGATTACTATCTGGAGCTGGCGCGCGCGCTCAAGGCCGCGGGCACGCACCTCATCGGCATCAAGGACATGGCGGGTCTGTGCCAGCCGCAGAGCACCTACACGCTGGTCCGGGCCCTCAAGCAGGAAATTGGACTGCCGGTGCACTTCCATACGCATGACACCAGCGGTATCGGTGCCGCCAGCGTGTTCGCGGCCGTCGCCGCGGGCGCCGACGCCGTCGATGCGGCGATGGACGCGATGAGCGGGCTGACCTCGCAGCCGAACCTGGGCTCCATCGCCACGGCGCTGCGCTACGGCGAGCGCGACCCGCAGCTCGATCCGGCCAGCCTGCGGGTCATTTCCCACTACTGGGAGCAGGTGCGCGCCTGCTACGCGGCCTTCGAGAGCGACATCCGCTCCGGCACCTCCGACGTCTACGTGCACGGCATGCCCGGTGGGCAGTACACGAACCTGCGCGAGCAGGCGCGCGGCCTCGGCATCGACGACACGCGCTGGCCGGAGGTCGCGCAGGCCTACGCCGACGTCAACGAGATGTTCGGCGACATCATCAAGGTGACGCCGACCTCGAAGGTGGTCGGCGACCTGGCGATGTTCATGGTCAGCAGCGGCCTGAGCCGCCAGGACGTGCTGGATCCGGAAAATGCCGTGGCCTTTCCGTCCTCCGTGGAGCAGTTCTTCCACGGCGATCTGGGCCAGCCCTACGGCGGCTTTCCGCCCGCGCTGCAGGCCAAGGTGCTCAAGGGCAAGGCGCCACTGACGAGGCGGCCCGGCGAGGCGTTGCCGGCCGCCGACCTGGAGGCGTTGCGCGCCAGCGCGCAGGCCGGAGTCGGGCACGAGCTCAGCGACCGGCAGTTCGCCTCCTACCTGATGTACCCGCAAGTCTATACCGACTACGACGCCGGGCGCCGGCGCTATGGCGACGTGGCCAAGCTCCCGACCATGGCCTTCTTCTACGGGATGGAGCCAGGCCAGGAAATCGGCATCGACCTGGAGCGCGGCAAGTCGCTGATCGTCCGTTACGTCACGCGCAGCGAACCGCACGAGGATGGCACCCGCACGGTGTTCTTCGAGCTCAACGGCCAGCCGCGCGCGGTGCGCGTTCTCGATCGCACGGCGACGCCGACGCGCCCCCCGCAGCGCAAGATCGAGGAGGGCAATCCGCGTCACATCGGCGCGCCCATGCCGGGCACGGTGGCGACGGTCGCCGTGGCGGTCGGGCAGAAGATCGCGCGCGGCGACGTGGTGGTGACGCTCGAGGCCATGAAAATGCAGGCCGCGGTGCGCGCCGAAGTCGACGGCCAGGTGAGCGAGGTGCTGGTGCGCGTTTCCACCCAGGTGGACGCCAAGGATCTGCTGGTGGTGCTGGCCTGAGGGCCCTGGCCAGGCGGCTCCGCCCTGGCGGTACGGGCCCGCCGCCACCGCCCGGATCGGTGACGACTACTTGTCGTAGCGGATCGCCAGTTGCCACTGGCGCTCGCGCAGGGCGAGCGGATCGCCGGTGAATACCCGCTGCGCCACGGTGCTGTCGGCCTGGATGCCTTCGAGCACCGCGGTCCAGTGTTCGCTCAGCTGGCGTGCGCCCGCGAGCGTCCAGGCGTGGCCGTCGTCGCCCAGATAGAAGCCGATGTACTGGATGAAGTTGCTCGCGGTCTGCTGGCTGTTGTAGCGATCGTAGCGCGCGGAATAGCGCATCGGGCCCCGCTTCCAGCTGGCCAGCAGGAATTCGGAGTGGAAACTCCAGGCGTTGGCGGGCGAATCGACGCTGTCGTAGGTGCGCCCGTGCAGCCATTGCGTGATCAGCGTCCACTCGGCCGTGGGCGTCCAGCGCAGGCCCAGGCTGTCGAAATAGGTCTTCCAGGGGTCATCCTGGATCCTGGGATCGTCGGGGCTCAGTCGGGCGCGGTTGTCGTAGTGGTGCAGCCGTGCTTCCAGCAGGCCGCGATAGTTCGCGGCGGTGCCGGCGTAGTAGCCGGCGCGTTTGTCCAGGTCATCGAAGAACAGGGTGCGTTGCGGCAGGGCCTGGCCGCCATTGGCGAAACGGCCGAACAGCGTGCTCTGCCGGTCATGCAGGCCCCAGCCGCGCGAGGCCAGCACCGTGCCCGCGGTATCGTTCCAGCCGAAGGCGGCGGCGTTGAACGTGAGGTCGAAGGCGTGTCCCCGGCTCCGCCCCAGCAACTCGAGACTGTACTCGGCGCCGATGGTGCGCAGCTCTTCCCCGACCCAGGTATTGATGGCCGAGCTGGACAGCGTGTAGGGCGAGCGCCAGCCACGCATGCGATTCTCGAGTGAAATCTCGGGATAGAAGGCGCCGACCTTCAGGCGCGAACGCCAGGACGAAGCGGCAAGCGGCCGCCACTCCGCATAGAGTTCGGTCAGGTCGAGCGGGTTGACGTCGTGGTCACCGTAGGCGACCGCCTCCGCGGTGAGCCGCAGAGTCTGAGTCAGGTCCACGCGGTAACCCAGGCGCAGATAACCGAGTCGCAGGCCGTCATCCGTGGCGTCGTAGCGCAACTTGCCGAGGCCGCCCTCGAGTCGCGAATTGCTCGCATTGCTGCTCACGGCGCGCAGATCGACGCTGAGGTCGAGCTCATAGGCATCGGCCGCGCCTGCCAGGAGCAGCACGCCACCGGCACAGGCGCGGATCAGTAGTCTTCCCATTTCTTGTCCGCCCCGTTGAGTAGCGAGGGCGGGCGCAGCGGCCGCTTGAGGCGGAAGCTCGCCACCCCCGTCGCTCCGTCGGCGAGATTCAGGTGCACTTGCAGTTCCGGGCCCGACTCGTCCAGGAGCGTGTGCCAGAGGCGCACGGTGTAGTCCCCCGGGGCCAGGTCGTGCAGCTGCAGGGTGCCGTCCGCGCCGGTGCGCCCATACCAGGGCGAGTCGGTGACGTAGATGTAGCCGAGCATGCTGTCGTGAATGTTGCACCCCAGCGTAACCAGCCCGGGCTTGTCGAACAGGACGGGGGCGTGCGACTTGCCGGCGTAGAGCGCGAGCTGAAAAGTCTTCGCGCTCGAAAAGGAATAGACTTGGTGGCGGACCTGATCGCTGTTGGGAAAATCGACGGCCGTGCCGGTCTGCACGACCAGCACGCCCGGCACGAACATCAGGTTGCGCTGGTCCATGATGCCTTTCAGACCGGGGCGCAGCGGCGGGCCGCCGCGCGCGGGCTCGGCGATGATGATCGCATCCCGCAGCGGTGTTCCCGCAGCGCTCAGGACCGTGACCGAGAGCCCCGATGCGGCATACAGGGGTTCCGCCACGGCCAGAACCGTGCAAGCCGTCACACATGTGACGAGGAATGCGCCCCTACTATCCATAGTCCGGACAGATAGAGCGCCTAAAATTGGCCAGCTTCAAGAACCGACTGCTCATTCTCATCGTCTCCCTGATGGCGCTGGCGCAGGGTGTGACGATCGTTCTCGCGCTGGCCTCGATCCGCAACGCCGTGCGCGCCGATTCAGCCCGCCAGCTCACCGCCACCCGCGCCATGCTCGACAGCACCTTCGCCGAGCGGACGCGCCTGCTGCGTGCCGCCGCCGACGTGCTGGTCGCGGACTTCGCCTTCCGCGAGGTGATCGCCACCAAGGACAAGGCCACGATACAGTCGGCGCTGAACAATCACGCCGGCCGCGTCGGTGCGGACCTGGCGGTGCTCTACGCGCCCGATGGCCAGGTGCTCTCCGCGACCACACCGGCGCTCGCGCGGCAGGCGAGTTCCGGCCTGCGGCTGCCGGAACCGGGCGTCACTGCGCCCTTCGCGGTCGTCGGCGGCCGTCCGTACCAGATCGTGTTCGCGCCGCTCCGCGCACCTGAAATCATCGCCTGGGTCGCGCTGGGCTTCGAGCTCGACCGGGCGCTCGCGGCTAAGCTCGCTGCCCTCGGCGGCACCGAGGTGAGCTTCATCTACCACGAACCCGGCGCTTTCAACGGCTACACCTCGACGCTCGAACCGGCGATCGCCGGGGAGCTCGCGGCGCTCAGCCTGCACCGGCCCAGCGAGAGCGCACCCGCGCTGATGACGCTCAACGACCAGGAGTTCCTGACCCTGAGCGCTCCGCTCCGCTCGCAGGTCGGCGGCCTGGAGCTGGTGGTGCAGCGTTCGCAGATTGCGGCCATGGCGCAGTTCCGCGATATCCGCTTTGCACTGCTGCTCATCGGCGGCGCGGCGCTGCTCGGCGCGATCATCGTCGCCTGGCTCACCGGCCGCAGCGCCGTGCGGCCGCTGGGTGTCCTGGTCAATGCCGCGAGCCAGATCGAGCGCGGCTATTACAACGATCACATCCAGCTCCAGGGAGCCAAGGAATTCCAGCAGCTCGCCGGCACCTTCAATTCGATGCAGGAGGGCATACGCGAGCGCGAAGCGCGCATCCTGCGCCAGGCGACGCACGACACGCTCACCTCGCTCCTCAATCGCGAAGGGCTGCGCGAACGGCTGGCGGCACTGGAGCACCACGGCGCCTGCAGCGTGGCGCTGCTCGACGTGCACCGCTTTCGGGACATTAATGCCTCGGTCGGCCACCAGGCCGGTGACCAGCTGCTGCAGGCGCTGGCCGCGCGGCTCAGCCAGTTCGGCGGTGCGCAGCTGCCCCGTGCGCGCGTCGGCGCCGACCAGTTCGTCGTGGTCGCCGGGCTGCACGACACTGAACTGCTCCACCGCATCCTGGTGATGGCCGATGAACTGCGCCGTGGCGTCGATCTCGGGGACCTGCGGCTGAGCGTCGATATACGTGTGGGTATCAGCGAGTGGCGCGAGCCGCGCGCCGCGGTCGAGCAGCTGCTGCGCCAGGCGGACGTGGCCCTGCTGCAGGCCAAGGAGTTGTCCACGGTCGGCGTGGTCTATCAGCTGGCGCATGACGCCGAGCATCGCCGGCGGGTGCTGCTGGTCGCGGAGCTGCGCCGGGCGCTGACCAGCGACGGCCTCTCACTGCACTACCAGCCGCTGGTCAACATGACCGATCGCGTGGCGGTCGGCCTCGAGGCGCTGCTGCGCTGGTCGCATCCGACGCTCGGCAGCATCTCGCCCGCGGAATTCATACCCCTGGCGGAGCGGGCCTCGGTGCTGCCGGACCTGTCGCGCTGGGTGCTGGGGGCGGCGATCGCGCAGCTCGGCCTGTGGCAGCGCGCCGGCCTGGATCTGGATGTCGCCGTGAACCTCTCCGCGGCGGATTTTGCGGACGGTGGCCTGCCCGCCCGCGTGCTGGCCCTGCTGCGCGAGCACCAGGCGCCCGCGACGCGCCTGGTGCTCGAGGTCACCGAGAGTGCGATCATGCGCGAGCCGCAACTGGCCGCGCAGGTGATGCAGCAGCTGCGCACGGCGGGCGTGCGTTTCGCGATCGATGATTTCGGCACCGGCCATTCCAGCCTGGCGCAACTGCACGCGCTCCCCGTCGATGAGCTGAAGATCGACCGTGCCTTCGTCCTGAACCTGGATCGCACGTCCAGCAACGTGGCCATCGTGCGCACCACGATCGAACTGGGCCACAGCCTGGGGCTGAAGGTCGTGGCCGAAGGCGTCGAGACCCCCGAAGTCTGGGCATCGCTCCTGCGCCTGGGGTGCGATCAGGCGCAGGGGTACTTCATCAGCCGGCCCATGCCCGCCGCGGCCGTCCCGGACTGGACCCGCAGCCAGTACGATCAGTTCGCCCGTGCGCTCAGCGATGCCGAGGAAGAGGGGCGCCTCGCCAGCATTCGCGGCCGGAACGGTTAGGCTCTGACCGCCCTGCGGGCGCACCATCGGTGGGCGCCCGCCCCGGCCCCGCGCGCCGCTTTGGTGCTGCCGGCGCCGGATCCCGCCGCCCTCAGCCGCCAGACGGCCGCCCCGGGCCGCGGGCCTCCATGGCACGAAAGCTGCACTTCTCCCTGGCCGGAACACCGGTCCCTTAGGGTCGCGGAGGCGGGAGTATTCGCATGAAACTGGTTACTGCAATCATCAAGCCCTTCAAGCTCGACGACGTGCGCGCGGCCTTGTCCGAGATCGGCGTCTCGGGGATGACCGTCACGGAGGTCAAGGGCTTCGGCCGCCAGCGCGGCCATACCGAGCTCTATCGGGGCGCGGAGTACGTCATCGACTTCGTGCCCAAGACCCGGGTGGAAGTGGCCGTGAAGGCCGATCTGGTGGAACGGGTGGTCGAGGCCGTCGTCAAGGCCGCCAAGACGGGCAAGGTCGGCGACGGCAAGATTTTCATTACCGCGATCGAGCGTGCGATCCGCATCCGCACCGGCGAGACCGACGACTCGGCCATCTAACCCGGTTCGACCAGGTGCAGGACCCGCGTGCTGCGGCTGATGCCCAGTGCGCCGCTGCGGACCACTTCCAGCAGTTCGCCGTGGGTGGCCACTTCGCGCATGAAGCCGTTCACGTCCGCTTCGCTCCCGAGCAGCTCGACGATGAAACTCTCGGTCGACGGGTCGAGCACCCGGCCGCCGGTGCGCACCACGTAGCCGCGCAGGGCGTCGCGCCGCACCGGGGCGACGCGCAGTTTCGCCAGCACCAGCTCGCGCTCCACGTGCTCACCGCGGGTCATGTCGTCGATGCGCACCACGTCGATGAGCTTGTTGAGCTGGTTGGTGATCTGCAGGATCACCGCATCCGAGCCGGTGGTCACCAGCGTCAGGCGCGAGACCGTGGGGTCATCGGTCGCCGCCACCGACAGGGATTCGATGTTGTAGCCGCGGCTGGAAAACATACCGGCGACGCGCGCCAGCGCACCCGCCTCGTTCTGCAGCAGAATACCGATGATGTGTCGCATGGGGTACCGCTACCGCCAGCCGTTGCTGTGGCTGCCCTCGGGGCAGAATAACTGAGTTTTGTGGCGACTGGCTGAACTGATAGGCTTTCGCGATGACCGAAGCGGCAGACCAGACGAACCCCGTGGCCCACCCCCGCGCCGGCCAGGCCATGAGCGGCGCGGAAATCATCGTCCAGGTGCTGGCCGACGAGGGTGTCAGGGCCATCTTCGGCTATTGCGGCGGCGCCATACTGCCGACCTATGACGCGGTGTTCATCTACAACGAGGCGCAGCGGCGCGCCGGTGGCCGCGAGATTCCGCTGATCGTGCCGGCCAACGAGCAGGGCGCGGGGTTCATGGCGGCCGGCTACGCCCGCGCCAGCGGCCAGGTGGGTGTGTGCCTGGTGACATCGGGTCCGGGGGCCACCAACACGGTCACGCCGGTGCGCGACTGCACGGCCGATTCGGTGCCGATCGTCGTCATCTGCGGGCAGGTGCCGACCGCCGCCGTCGGCACCGATGCCTTCCAGGAGGCGCCGGTGGCGGCGCTCATGGGTCCGGTCGCCAAGCACGTGTTCCTGGTCACCGACCCGAAGCGGCTCGAGGCCACCATGCGCACGGCCTTCGAGATCGCGCGCACCGGCCGCCCCGGCCCGGTCGTGATCGACATCCCCAAGGACGTCCAGAACTGGGCGGGTGTGTACCTCGGGCAAGGCCTCCTGCCGCTGCCGGGTTTCCGCCGCCGCAGCGCCGAACTCGCCGCGCGCAGCCTGAGCGCCGAGCAGCGGAGCGCTTTCGTGGAGCTGCTGTCCGAATCGCAGCGTCCGCTGATCTACGCCGGCGGGGGAGTGATCAACGGCGGGGCCTCCGCGGCGCTCACCGAGTTCGCGGAAGGCCTGAACATCCCGGTCGTCACCACGCTCATGGGCATCGGCAGCATCGACACCACGCATCCGCTCTCGATGCACATGCTCGGCATGCACGGGGTCGCGGCCGCGAACTACGCCGTGGAGGACTGCGACTTTCTCATCGCGGTCGGGGCGCGCTTCGATGATCGCGTGGCGGGCGACCCGAAGAAGTTCGCGCGCGCGGCGCGCGCGATCGCGCACCTGGACGTCGATCGCTCCGAGATCAACAAGGTCAAGAGCGTGCGCTGGAGCTACGTGGGCCTGCTGCCCGACGCGCTCGACCAGCTGCGCGTGGCGGTGCTGAGCGCGGCGCGCCAGCGCGACTACGGCCTCTGGCACGCGCATCTGGGCGCGCTCCGGCACCGCTATGCGATGAACTACCAGCGCGCCGGCGAACTCGTGCAGCCGCACTACGTGATCGAGGAGATCAATCGGCATACGCGCGGCGAGGCGATCATCACCACCGGGGTCGGCCAGCACCAGATGTGGGCGGCGCAGATGTTCGATTTCCGCGGCCCGCGCCACTGGCTCACCTCCGGAAGCATGGGCACGATGGGCTTCGGGCTGCCCGCGGCCATCGGCGCCCAGGTGGCGAACCCGGGCCGGCTGGTGATCGACATCGACGGCGATGCGAGCATCCGCATGAACATCGGCGAGCTCGAGACGGCCACCACCTACGACCTGCCGGTGAAGATCGTGGTGCTCAACAATTTCGGCGACGGCATGGTCAAGCAGTGGCAGAAGCTGTTCTTCAAGGGCCGGCTGTCCGGGAGCGACAAGTCGCTGCACAAGAAGGACTTCGTCAAGGCCGCCCAGGCGGACGGCTTTGCCTACGCGCGCCGCCTCGATCGCCGGCAGGACGTGCCCGCCGTGATCGCCGAGTTCCTCGCCTTCAGGGGCCCGGCCTTCCTCGAGGTGATCATCGATCCGGATGCCGGCGTCTATCCGATGGTCGGCCCCGGGCAGGGGTACGATGCCATGATCACCGGGGAATTCATTCCCTCGCGCGACCCGCAGGAAGCGGGCGCCATCGACCCCTCGAGCATGTTCTGACGCGACTGGTGGAGTCAGCGGCATGAGTACCAACAAGCCTCCGGCCGCGGCGTGCGCGCCGCACCCCGCATCCCGCTATGAGCGCATTTCGCAGCCGGTCGCGCCCCTGCGGCGCTACCTGCGGCGCCAGCTGCGCAGCCTCGGCATCGGGCTGGTGTTCATCGCCGTGGCCCTGTTCGCCGGCATGATCGGTTACCACCGTCTGGTGGGACTGTCCTGGATCGATTCCTACGAGAACGCGGCGATGATCCTCTCCGGCATGGGGCCGCTCGCTTCCCCGGGCACGGTGGCGGGAAAAATATTCGCGGGCAGCTACGCCCTGTTCTCAGGCATCGCGGTGCTGGCGATCGCCGGCGTGATCGCCGCGCCCCTGGTCCATCGCCTGCTGCATCGCCTGCACGCCGACGAGGGAGGGGGTACTTGAGGCCGGCGGCGCGCCTGGCGCGCAGCTATTTCAATTGCCGCTTCGGTCAGCTGCACGTGCACCAGGCGATCCCTCCGGGTGGCGGCTTCGATGAGGCCACGGCGCTGCTGTGCGTGCCCGGCGCGCGCGGTGACGGGCGCTTTTTCCGCGAGCTGCTCGGGCCGCTCGGAGCCGACCGCTCGATCTACGCCGCCGACCTGCCAGGCTTCGGCGGCTCCGACGCGCCGGAGTCCGCCGCCGCCGGCACCGAGGCCGGGCAGTACGCGCTGGCGCTGGCCGATCTGCTCGATACCCTGCACCAGCGGCGCGTGGACGTGCTCGCGCATGGTGCCGGGGCCGAAACGGCGCTGGCGCTCGCCGGACTGCGGGAAGGTGCGTTGCTGCGGCGCCTGCTGTTCTCCGCGGCCGCAGCGCCGGCGCTGCAGCGCGCCCGCGCGCTGGGCCTGGATTTTCGCGAGCTGGCCCTGGCCGGGGCCGAGGATGAGGCGCTGAGTCCCGCGACCGTCACCCTGCGGCTCCCTGAACTGTTCGAGTTTCTCGGGGCCGCCGGCGGCGGGTCCCAGTAGAGTCCTGCAGATGAGCGACGATTACCTCCAGCGCATCCTGCAGGCCAAGGTCTACGACGTGGCGATCGAATCCCCGCTCGATCACGCGCCGCGCCTGTCGCGCCGGCTCGGACACGAGGTGCGCCTGAAGCGGGAGGACCTGCAGCCCGTGTTCTCCTTCAAGCTGCGGGGCGCCTACAACAAGCTCGCGCACCTGGGGGCGACCGCAGCCGCCCGCGGCGTGATCTGCGCCTCGGCCGGCAACCATGGGCAGGGCGTGGCGCTGGCGGCGCAGCGGCGCCGCCTGCGCGCCCTGATCGTGATGCCGCAGACCACGCCGGCGATCAAGATCCAGGCGGTCGCGAGCCTGGGCGGTGAAGTCATCCTGCACGGGGAGGTCTACGACGCGGCCTACGAGCATGCGGCGGTGCTGGCGCGCGACCAGGGCCTGGCCTTCGTGCATCCCTTTGACGATCCGGACGTGATCGCCGGGCAGGGCACGATCGGCATGGAGATTGCCCGCCAGACCGGCGGGGAGCTCGCCGCGATTTTCGTGCCGGTGGGCGGGGGCGGGCTGATCGCCGGCATCGCCGCCTTCGTCAAGCAGCTCTATCCACGCGTGCGCATCGTCGGCGTGGAGCCCGCCGACGCGGCCGCCATGTTCGAATCGCTACGCGCCGGCAAGCGCGTCACGCTCGAGCGGGTGGGCCTGTTCGCCGACGGCGTCGCGGTGCGGCGCGTGGGCGAGGAGACCTTTGCGCTGGCGCGCCGCTATGTCGATGAAGTGTTGCTGGTCGACACGGACGAGATCTGCGCCGCAATCCAGGACGTGTTCGAGGATACGCGCGCCATACTCGAGCCGGCCGGTGCGCTGGCGGTCGCCGGCCTGAAGCGCTACGTCGCCCGCGGCGCCCCCGCCGGCCAGAGCTACGTGGCGGTCTGCAGCGGCGCCAACATGAATTTTGACCGCCTGCGGCATATTGCGGAGCGCGCCGACATCGGCGCCGGCCGTGAAGTGCTGCTGGCCGTGGACATTCCCGAGCAGCCCGGGAGCTTTCTCAAATTTTGCGGGGCGCTCGGCCAGCACAGCGTCACCGAATTCAACTACCGCTACCAGGGTGCGGAGCGCGCCCGCCTGTTCGTGGGCTTCGGGCTGGATGCGGGAGCGGAAGACGCCGGCGCCGCCATCGCCAGGCTCCGTGCCGCCGGTTACGGCGTCGTGGACATGAGCGCCAATGAAATGGCAAAACTCCACGTGCGCTTCATGATCGGCGGTGTCGGCCGCGAGCTGGCCGATGAACTCGTGTTCCGCTTCGAATTCCCGGAGCGCCCCGGTGCACTGCTGCGCTTCCTGCAGGCGGTCGGCACCGCCTGGAACATCTCCCTGTTCCACTATCGCAATCACGGCTCGGACTATGGCCGGCGGAGCGGCAGGATTTCCTGGGCCATCTGCACGCGCTCGGTTACCCCTACACCGAGGAAACGGCCAACCCCGCCTACCGCACCTTTCTGGCCGGGTAAAGCCAGCGCGGGGGGACTTGCGCTCTGCCTGTATATCCGTACAGTAGTGCGATGGAACGCGCGCTCAAGGGTCGTGGCGCCAGCGCCAATCCGCCGGGACGCTACGCCCGGCTGGTCGAGCAGGCGGTCGACGACGGCTGGTACCAGGCCGAGGTGCCCGATTCCATCGCCACCCAGGTGCGGCCGGAAGCCGCCCGCTCGGTCATCGCGCGCAACGATTCGCCCGACATACCCTTCGAACAGTCGATCAATCCCTATCGCGGCTGCGAACACGGTTGCGTCTACTGCTACGCCCGCCCCAGCCACGCCTACGTCGATCTCTCGCCGGGCATCGATTTCGAGACCAAATTATTTTACAAGGCGGATGCCGCGCGAGTGCTGCGCGCCGAGCTCGCCCGCGGCGGGTACCGCTGCCAGCCGATCATGCTCGGCGCCAATACCGATCCGTACCAGCCCGTCGAAAAGCGCCTGCGCGTCACCCGCTCCATACTCGAGGTGCTGTGGCAGGCCCGCCATCCAGTCATGGTCATCACCAAGGGCACGCTGATCCTGCGCGATCTGGACCTGCTGCAGGAACTGGCGCGGCAGCAGCTGGCGCGAGTGACCGTCAGCCTGACGACGCTCGATCCGGAGCTCAAGCGCACGCTCGAACCGCGCGCCGCCTCGCCGCAGGGGCGGTTGCGCGTGATCAGCGCCCTGGCGCAGGCCGGAGTGCCGGTCGGCGTGCTGACCGCGCCGATGATTCCCGCCGTCAACGATGCCGAGCTGGAGGAGCTGCTCGAGGCGGCGGCACGGGCCGGCGCGAGCCGGGCCGGGTACGTCCTGCTGCGCCTGCCTCACGAGGTGCGGCAGCTGTTTCGGGACTGGCTCGAGCAGCAGCTGCCGCTGCGCGCCGCGCACGTCATGTCGCTGCTGCAGCAGGCGCGCGGCGGACGCGATAACGATCCGCGCTTCGGTACACGCATGCGCGGCGAGGGGCCGTGGGCGGCGATGCTGCGCGCGCGCTTCCTGCTGGCCTGCCGCCGCCTTGGCCTGAACAGCGAGCGCGCTGCCGAGCTCGACACCCGGGCCTTCCGCCCGCCGGGGGGCAGCGGACAGCTCGAATTCCGGCTGCAGGAATAGAGCGGCAACAGAGCAAAGGCCTGCGGCGCGGGTTAAGCTCCCCGGCCTATGCAGTCGGAGACGACGCCGCGGGTGGCCCTGGTCGCCGGTGCCAGCGGCATGGTGGGCCAGGCGCTGGTGCGCGCACTTGTCGCGGGCGGCGAATACGCGCGCGTAATCGCCCTCACGCGGCGGCCGCTGCCCTTCGAATCGCCGCGGCTCGCCAATCGCATCATCCGTTTCGAGGCCATGGAAGAACAGATGCGCGCGGTGGCCTGCGAGGACGCCTTTTGCTGCCTGGGCACGACGCGGCGCGCCGCGGGTTCCGCGCAGGCCTTTCGCGCCGTCGACCATGACCTGGTGCTGCGCTTCGCGCGCTTAGCCCAGGCCGCGGGTGCGCGGAGCATGGTCGCGGTCTCGGCGGTCGGCGCTGCGCCCGATTCGCGCAATCTTTACCTGCGCGTCAAGGGCGAGACCGAGTTCGCGCTCGAGGCACTCCGGTTCCGCTCGCTCTATCTCATGCAACCCTCGCTCCTGCTCGGCACGCGCTCCGAGTGGCGAACGGCCGAAATCCTGGGCGCCGTGCTGGCACCGCTCCTCAATCCGCTGTTGCTCGGCCGCCATTCCCAGTGGCGCGCAATCAGTGCGAGCACGGTGGGGGCCGCCATGCGGGCCGCGGCCCTGAGCGGGCGTCCGGGTACCTACCGGCTCACCTGGCGGGCGATGCAGTCGCTGGGCACGACGGGGAAGCTGCCGCCGCGACTGTGACCGGCGTCCCATCCACGGGACACGCCGCCTGCCAATTGTGATCTGGCGCGCATTGGTGGGCGCGCGACTTTCGTTAAATTGACGCAGGTTTTACAGGCTCATGCTCATCCATGCCCTTAGCCTTTGGTCTACGTCCGAGGTCGATGACCTGGCGCTTGTCGCTGGCCATGGCGTTGCTGGCCGCTGCGATCCTGCTGGCCGCCTCGGTGAGCGTCGTGCACGAGCTGCGCGCGGCCAGCGAACGCCAGTCCGCCACGGTCGCCGGCGAACTGAGCCGCACCTTTGCACGCGAGATGCGCGTGCGACTGAGTGTCGCTGAGTCCATCGTCCAGCAGCTGACCAGCGAAGACGCCGGTTTCGGGGGCGCCGACCTGCGCGAGCGCATGCTGCATTCCGAGGTCTTTCGTGGCGTGGTGCTGACCACTCCGGCCAGCGAATCCGGGCCCGTCGCGCTCAACCAGGCCGAGCGCATGGCCCTGCGTGCCGGGCAGGCGCTGCTGCGCACCGCAGCGCGCAAGGGCACGGTGCTGCCCGTGTATGTCGTGCACTCCGTGCGCGTAGGCGTCAACCCGGCGCTCGCCTTCTTCGAGCTCTCCCCCGACTGGTTGTGGCAGGCTCTGGACAACGCGGCGCGCCCGCAGTCCTCACTCGCGGTCATCGACGGGGCCGGTGTGCTGCTGCGGGTGAGCGGCGAGCTGTCAGCGGATCTGCTGTCCATGTTCGCGCGTGAATACCTGTCGGCGGCTCCGCCGGGGGGCGAAGGGAGCGCCCGTTCCTGGAGTGTGGCCCGGCAGGAATGGCGCGGTTCAGTCACCCCGGTGCTGCCCGCCGAGGCGCACCTGAGCGCGAGCCGCTGGACCGTGATCGCCTTTGGCCCCGTGGCAGACGGCGTGGAAGCCTGGGCGCAGATGGGCGAGCTGCTGCCGCTGCTGGCGCTGCTGAGCGCGGCGCTGATCCTGGCCACCGCCTGGTGGTTCCGCGCGCACTGGGAGCGCGTGCTGGAAGATCTGGGCACATCGCTGCACGATCTGTCGCGAGGCGAATACCGTCGCGTCGCCATCGAGCAGTCACGGGATGTGCCGCGCGTGGTCGCCGCCGATTTCAATCGGACCATCGGGGTACTGGAAGACCGGATGCGGGCCATGGCCAGCCTCAATGAGATCGACCGGATGCTGCTGGAGTCTTCTGAACTCGAGTCGTGCCTGGATCGCCTGCTCGATCGGGTCTGCAGCATCACCGGCTGCGATGCCGCGATGCTCGCGCTGCTCGATCCGGACGCCAGCGATCACGGGCGCGCCTACCTGGCCGCCGGCGGTACGCACGCCCCGGTCACCCGCATCAGTCTCGACGCGTTGATGCTCTCGCAGTTGTGCCAGGAGCGCTCCGGCCTGACCGTGATGCGCTTCGAGGCGGGGCGCCACGGCGTGCTCCTGCCGCTGCAGGAGAGCGGCAGCGAGTTCTTCTGGGTCTGGCCGGTGCTGTCGCAGGAAACACTGGTGGCCGTGCTGGCCGTGGGCTACCGCACCGCTCCCCAAGTGGCCGCGGAGCTCGCCGGCTATGGCACCGAATGCGCCGCGCGCATCGGCGTGGCGCTCTCCAACAGTGCGCGCGGCGAACAGCTGTACCGCCAGGCGCACTTCGATCCGCTGACGACGCTGCCCAACCGGCTGCTGTTCCGCGATCGCCTGTCGCAGGAACTGGCCAGCGCCGCCGAAGGCCGGCAGCGCGGGGCGCTGCTGTACATCGATCTCGATCACTTCAAGAAGGTCAATGACAGCGTCGGCCACAGCGCCGGTGACCAGATGCTGCAGGTCGTCGCGCAGCGGCTGCGGGCCTGCGTCAAGGACGGCGACACGGTGGCGCGCCTGGGAGGCGACGAATTCACGATCATCCTGCGCGGTGTGGCCACGGCCGAAGGCGCGCAGCGCGTGGGCGCGCGCATCATCGAGACGGTGCAGGAGGCGGTCAATATCGGCGGCCGCGACCACTTCGTGCGCGCCAGCATCGGCATCACGATGTTTCCGGACGATGGCACCGAGCTCGATGAGCTGATGCGCAACGCCGACCTGGCGATGTACCGGGCCAAGGAAGAGGGCCGTTCGCGGGCGGTGTTCTACCATCGCACCATGCAGCGCATGCCGGCGCTGGCCGCGGAGAGTGGGCTGTACCGCGCCCTGCAGCGGCGCGAGTTCGCGCTCTACTACCAGCCGCAGTACTCACTCGTCGATGGGTCGCTGGCCGGGCTCGAGGCCCTGCTGCGCTGGCAGCCGCCGCGCGAAGCGATGCGCTATCCGGGCGAATTCGTCCCGGCGGCCGAACAGAGCGGACTGATCGTGGACATCGGCGCCTGGGTACTGCAGGCCGCCTGCGCGCAGCTGGCCGAGTGGTGCGCCGCCGGCATTGCCCCGCCGCGGCTGGCGCTGAACGTATCGGTGCACCAGCTGCGGCAATCTGATTTTCCCAAGCTCGTGCGCAGCACCCTGGATGAGGCCGGCATCGCACCGGAAATGCTCGAAATCGAGCTGACGGAGTCCGTGTTTGCCGACGAGGAAGGTCGCGTCTCCCTGCGGCGGCTCGCCGCGCTCGGCGTGCGCCTCTCGCTCGATGATTTTGGCACCGGCTATTCCTCTCTCGGCTACCTGCGCGTGCATCCGGTGCAGGCGATCAAGATCGATCGCTCCTTCATCGAGGAAGTGGCGCACAACGTCACGGCCGCGACACTGGCCGAGACCATGATCACCATGGCGCACGCGCTCGGCAAGCAGGTGGTTGCCGAGGGCGTGGAGACCATGGAACAGCTGGATTTCCTGCGCCAGCGCGGCTGTGATTATGCACAGGGGTTCTTTTTCGCGCGTCCCGCCGCCGTGGCCGATATCACCGCGTTGCTGCGCGGGCGCCAGGCCGCGGCCATTCCCGCGTTGCGCGTTGCGATCTGATTTGACAGAAGTGTGAGCGAAATCACTGGTCTACCGCAGATGTGACCGGTATCTCCATCGCGCCACTTGACCCGCCGCGTCACCGTGCCAAACTGCGTCACGTTTCAGTGTGACGCAAACCTGCTGCAAGGCAGGGACGCAAAGCCTCCGGTCCCTTAAAGCGTTCTAGGGATAGCGGGGTTGCCACCGAAGGCGGAAGCCGGCGGCGTCAGGGGCCCCTTCCCGCGGTGTCATCCCCGTAAATCCACCGCAGGCTCCGGAAGTGATTCGGCAGCGGGGGTGTTCCAGATGCAGCAGGCCACCAGTTCGACCGGCGGTACGGTATCCGCCGCCGGCAATGCCATGCCGCCGGCCGCTGCAGCCGTTTCCTACGTCATCAACCTCTGCGCCTCCACCACGCCGGCCGGACTCGAACAGCCGAATGATCCGGCGCTGAAGCAATTCAGATTCTTCGTTTCGCGCCGTCGCGAGGATGGCCGCGAACGCTTCCGCCTGCACATGGGTTATTTCCCCAGCCAGGAAGCGGCCGAACGGATGCTGGCGGTGGTTCGCGACGTGTATCCGGCCGCCTGGGCCGGAGCCGCACCGGGGCAGAAGCTGCGCGCCCGCGCCGCTGCCGACGCGGGGGCAATGCAAACCGTGGTCGCGCCCAGAGTACGCACCGTCGCGCTGCCCGCGGAGGTCCGGGCGAAGATCGCCGCACCGGCCGCACCGGCGGCTGCGGTGCCGCCCGCGGTGAGGCTGGAGCTGGTGCCGGTGCCGGAGCGGGCACGCGCGATTCCGCCGGCTGGCGACAGCGGCGCGGCCCGTTCGCTGAGCAACGTCCGCGCGGCCATCAACTCGCTGAACGATGCGCCGCCTGCCACGGCGCCGCGTCCCGCTGCCCCGCCGCTCGACGGCAAGTCCGTGTTACGCCTGCTCGAGACCGCGCGCCCCGCGCCTGCGGCCCGGTTGGCACCGAGCACCCCGCCCGCGTACCGCGCGGCGCCCGCGTCCAGCGCCCCGGTCCTGCCCCGCACGCAGCCCGCCTCCCGTGCCACGCCAACTTTCAGCGCGCCGGTGGCGCCGGCCGGCGAGCCGGTCGCCTACGCGGTGCAACTGCGCTGGTCGGTGCAGGCCATCGATGTGAGCCAGTTGCCGCAGCTGGCGATCTTTGCCGCCTATACGCTGTATGGCGTCGAGGGCAATCGCGACGGCCGCCGCTGGTACGGGCTGCGGCTGGGGTTTTTTACAGACGCCGTCTCGGCCAAGCAGGTGGCGCAGTACGTGCGCTCCGAATTCAATTCCGTGTCCGTCGTGCCGGTCACGGGACGCGAGCGCGAACGGGCCACTGCGGCCATGGCGCGCCCGCTGCCGGCCCAAACGACGGCCAAGTCCACCGGCCCGGAGCTGAGCTTCATCGAGGATGCGCGGACCGACACGGCGAGCAGTGGCATCCGCCCGGCGTTGCAGCCCGGCCAGCCCGCAGTGGCCGGCAAGGCTGCAGCTGCCGCTGCCGCGAAGGTCGCGGCTACCGCCAAGGCCGTGGCTGCGGCCAAGGCCGCGATCGGGGTGCCAGCACCGGGTGCGAAAGCGGTGCGCAGTACGGGGGGGAAGCGCGCCAAGCTGCGCGTCGCCCAGCCCCAGGCCGCCCGGCCGCCGGTGGCCAAGCGCGTACGGCAATCCGGTCCACCCCTGTCGCTCGAGGAAACCCTGGAAATACTCGGCGCCGGCGAGCTGCAGATGGATTCCGGACGCGGCGAGCTGATGAACGACGCCTCGCGGCATGAGCGCAAGAAGGCGCCGCCGCGCAACTCGCGCTTTGGCCGGATGATCTCGCGCCTGGCCGAACGTCTCGGCGAGGACCGCAGCGGCTGAGCGGTCCTGGCGCAGCTCAGCGCTTGCCGAACAGGCGCTCGAGTTCCGCGCGTGCCTTGTCCACCGCCGCCGTATCGGGCGCCACCCAGGCGTCGGGCCGCGGCCGGAAAAAATCGCAGAAATTCGCCTGCTGCTTGTCGCTGACTTCCTCGGCGGTCGGTTCACGGCAGTGTTTCGCCACCTGCGTGTCGTACTCGACACACATGCGGCAGACGTGCAGTTCGGCGCGGCAGCGTGCGCATTCATCGCGGCGCGAAAGCGGCAGCGTCAGCGCCGACAGATCGGCGCCGCATTTCCAGCACTTGAGGGAATGGGCCATGCTGCGCTCCGTGCGGCCGCCGCGGACACTGCCTATGCGGCGCGTTCGCGCAGGAAGGGGGCCAGTGCCGCGCCAGTATGCGAGCGGCCACGGCGCGCGGCAATCTGCGCCGGCGAGCCTTGGGCCACGATGCGCCCACCGCGCGCGCCCGCCTCGGGCCCCAGATCGATGATCCAGTCGGCCTGCGCCATCAGATCGAGATTGTGCTCGACCATCACGACCGAGTTGCCGGCGTCGACCAGCCGCTGCAGTACTCCGCCGAGGCGTTCCACGTCCGCCATGTGCAAGCCGACCGTTGGTTCGTCGAGCACATACAGGGTGTGCGGGGCCGCGGCCCGGCCGGGCTTCAGCGCCGCGAGCCGTGCCAGCTCGGTCACGAGCTTGATGCGCTGCGCCTCGCCTCCCGAGAGCGTCGGGCTCGGCTGGCCCAGCGTCAGGTAGCCGAGCCCCACATCGCGCAGCAGGCTGAGCGGCCGCTGCACGCGCGCGTGCGCGGCGAAGAACTCGAGGGCTTCCTCGACGTTCATGGCCAGCAAATCGGCCGCCGAACGGCCCCGCCAGTGCACTTCGAGCGTCTGCTGGTCGAAACGGCGCCCGCCGCAGTGGTCGCACAGCACCTTGACGTCGGGCAGAAAGCTCATCTCGATCGTGCGCTGCCCCTGGCCTTCGCAATCGCCGCAGCGCCCGCCGGGCGTGTTGAAGGAAAAGCGGCTCGCGCCGTAGCCGCGGATCCGGGCCTCATCGCTCCCGGCATAGATGCGGCGGATGTCGTCCCAGAATCCGACATAGGTGGCCGGGCAGGAACGCGGCGTGCGGCCGATCGGCGTCTGGTCGACTTCCAGCACGCGGCTGAGCCGCTCCGCTCCGCGCAGACGCCGCATTCCCGTCAGGGCGCCACCACCGGCGAGGATCCGCCGCAGATTGGTGTACAGCACGTCGCGCGCCAGTGTGGATTTGCCTGATCCGGACACGCCGGTCACGACCACGAGCCGGCCGAGCGGAATGCGCACGTCGAGCTCTTGGAGATTGTGCAGCGTCACGCCCTCCAGTTGCAGCGAGGCCGTGCCCGTCGTCACCGGGCGGCGCGGCAGCCGCGGATGGCGGAGCGGCGCCGCCAGCAACTGGCCGGTCACCGAGCGCGGGTTGGCGAGGAGCTCCGCGGCGCTGCCCGCAGCGATGACCTGCCCGCCGCGCACGCCTGCGCCCGGTCCCAGGTCGATGATGTGGTCGGCGTGGCGGATCGTTTCCTCGTCGTGCTCGACGACAACCAGCGTGTTGCCGGCGCCGGTGAGCGCATCGAGCGCCGCGAGCAGCACCCGGTTGTCGCGCGCGTGCAGGCCGATGGTCGGCTCGTCGAGCACGTAACACACGCCCTGCAGGTTCGAGCCCAACTGCGCGGCCAGGCGAATGCGCTGGGCCTCCCCGCCGGAAAGCGTGGGCGCCGCGCGATCGAGTGTCAGGTATCCGAGTCCGACTTGCGCTAGAAACTGCAGCCGGCTGCCGATCTGCTCCAAGGCATCGCGCGCGATCGTGGCGCCACGCTTGTCCAGGCGCAGGCGCTGCCGGAATTTCTGCAGCGCCTCGACGGTCAGCGCCGTGAGCTCGCTGATCGAGCGGCCCGCGAGCCGCAGGTGCAGTGCCACCGGATTGAGCCGCTGGCCGTGGCAAGCGCCGCAGGGGGCGCCGGTCTCGATCCCATCCAGCCATTGCGATTCCTCGCCGGTCTGGTCTGCCGCGAAGTGCCCCAGTTCCAGACCGGTGCCGTGGCAGGAGGGACACCAGCCCTGTGCCGAGTTGAAGGAGAGGAGCCGCGGGTCCGGTTCGGCAAAGCCGCGGCCGCAGTTCGGACAAGCGCGCCGGCTGGAGAGCACCTGCACGCGGCCCTTGGCCCCCAGCACGTGCGCCACGCCGTTGCCAGCCTCGAGGGCGGCGCTGAGCGCGGCGCGCAGCTCGGGCTCGTTCCGGGGGTTGAGCGTGAGTTCGGCGACGGGCAGCTCGATGTTGTGCTCGACGAAGCGCTTGAGCGGCGGAAAGGGATCGGTGGGCACCATGGCGCCATCGACGCGCAGCTGGCGCGCGCCGCGCGCCGCGGCCCAGCGTGCCAGGTCGGTGTAGATGCCCTTGCGCCGCGCGATCAGCGGCGCCAGCAGCTGGATGCGCCGGCCGCGATGTTCGCGCATCAGGCGCGCGCCGATCAGCGCTTCGCTCTGCGGCGCGATCGCCGTCTGGCAATCGGGGCAGTGCTGCACGCCGAGGCGGACGTAGAGCAGGCGCAGGAAGTGGTAGATCTCCGTCAGCGTCGCCACGGTGCTCTTCAGTCCTCCGCGGCTGGCGCGCTGCTCGATCGCCACGGTCGGCGGCAGCCCGGACAGGGAGTCGATGTCCGGGCGCGCCGCCGGCTGCACGAACTGGCGCGCGAAGGCATTGAGCGACTCCAGGAAGCGCCGCTGCCCCTCGTGGAACAGGATGTCGAAGGCGAGCGTCGATTTTCCGGAGCCCGACACGCCCGTGATGACCGTGAAACGCTCCCTGGGCACATCGACGTCGAGGTTGCGCAGATTGTGTTCGCGGGCGCCGCGGACACTGATCTGCCGGGGAGGACGCGCCGCCGGCGCCGCCGGCTCAGCCACTGCGCGCAGGAGCGGTGCAGTCGCGGGAGCACGGAGCGATTCCTGGTAGGCGCGCAGCGCCGCGCCCGTGGGTGAATCCGCCGCCGCCATGATCGCCGCCGGCGTGCCGCAGGCCACGACGCGCCCGCCGGCTTCGCCTCCTTCGGGCCCCAGGTCGATGATCCAGTCCGCGGCGCCGATCACATCGAGGTTGTGCTCGATCACGAGGAGCGAATGCCCGCCGTCCAGCAGCAGGCCAAAGGCGCGCAGGAGCCGTGCGACATCCTCGAAGTGCAATCCGGTCGTGGGCTCATCGAATAACAGGAGCTTGCCGGCACCGCCGGCGCGCGCCGCGCGCGCGGCGTCCGCGAGGTGCCCGGCGAGCTTCAGTCGCTGCGCCTCGCCGCCCGACAGCGTTGGGACCGGCTGGCCGAGGCGCAGGTAGTCCAGGCCTACGTCGGCCAGCGGCTGGAGCCGCGCGCAGACGCGGGGCGAGCGCGCGAAGAACGCCAGCGCTTCCGTGACCGTGAAATCGAGCACCGCGGCGATGTCGGCACGGCGCCCATCCGCGCCGCCGATGCGCACCTGCAGCGTCTCGGCGCGATAGCGCTTGCCGTCGCATTCCCCGCAACGCAGGTAGACGTCGGAGAGGAACTGCATCTCGACATGCTCGAAGCCGTTGCCGCCGCAGGCCGGGCAGCGGCCCGTCCCGCCGTTGAAGCTGAAGGTGCCGGCGCTGTAGCGGCGCAGCCGCGCGTCGGGCGTGGCCGCGAACAGGGCGCGGATCTCATCGAAGGCGCCGACATGGCTCACCGGGTTCGAGCGCGTGGTGCGGCCGATCGGCGCCTGGTCGACCAGCACCACCGAATCGATCAGCTCTGCGCCCCGCAGTGCGCCATGCTCCAGTGCCGTCGCGCCGGCCTTGCCCTGGGCCTGCTGCAGGGCCGGATACAGCACGTCCTGCACCAGTGTCGACTTGCCCGAGCCCGACACGCCGGTCAGGCACACGAACTGGTGCAGCGGGATGCGCACATCGATGTTCCGGAGGTTGTGGGCACGCACTCCCTCAATTTCTATGGCTGTGCCGTCCGCCTTGTGGCGCGCGCTCTCGGGGCGCAGCGGCGGCAGGCGTTTGCGGCCGGAAAGCCAGGCGCCCGTCAGCGAAGCGGGGTCGGAGGCCACCGCGGCGGGGGTGGCGTAGCTGACGATCTGCCCGCCGTGCTCGCCGGCACCGGGGCCCAGATCCAGCAGCCGATCGGCGGCGAGCATGATCTGCGGTTCGTGCTCGACCACCAGCAGCGAATTGCCCGCGTCCCGCAGCCGGCGCATCACGGCGATCACGCGCGCCATGTCGCGCGGGTGCAGGCCGATCGAAGGTTCATCGAGGACGAAGAGCGTATTGACGAGCGAGGTGCCGAGCGCGGTCGTCAGGTTGATGCGCTGCACTTCCCCGCCCGAGAGCGTGCGCGACTGGCGGTCGAGCGTGAGGTAGCCCAGGCCCACCTCATCGAGAAATCGCAGGCGCGTGCGCAATTCGCCGAGCACGAGGTCCGCGGCGGCATCGAGGGGTGCCGGAAGCTGCAGGCCTGCGATGAATTCCCGGCACCGCGTGACCGGCAGGCAGACCAGCTCGTGGATACTGAGTCCGGGCGCAGCGACCGCGCCGCCCAGGCGCCACAGCAGCGCGTCGGGCTTGAGCCGCGCGCCGTGGCAGGCACTGCACTCGGTATAACTGCGGTACTTCGACAGCAGCACGCGGATGTGCATCTTGTAGGCCCGCGTCTCGAGCCAGGCAAAGAAGCGGCGCGTGCCGTACCAGGTCTTCTTCGTCCACGCGCCCTCACCCTCCATGACCCAGTCGCGTGCGGCCTGCGGGAGTTCCTGCCAGGGCACATCGAGCGGGATGCCGCGGCGCCGCGCGTGGCGCTCCAGATCCTCCTGGCATTCCTTGAACGAAGGCGTCTGCCAGGGGCGAATGGCGCCCTGTTTCAGCGTCTTGCCCCGGTCGGGGATGACCAGCGCGTAGTCGATGCCAATCACGCGGCCGAAGCCGCGGCAGGTTTCGCAGGCGCCGACCGGGGAATTGAAAGAGAACGAGGAGGGCAGGGCATCCTGGTAATGCAGGTCGCAATCGGCGCAATGCAGGTCGCTGGAATATCGCCACACCGACTCGGAAGCGTCCGGGTGCACGCTGAGCCGGCCGTGGCCGGCGCGCAGCGCGGTCTCGAGGGCTTCCTGCAGCCGCCCGCCGCCCCCGTCGCTGGCGCGCAGCCGATCCTGCACCACCTCGAGCCGGCCGGGCGCCTCGCGGTGGATGCGCGAGTAGCCCTGGCGCTCCAGTTCCGCTCTGACCTCCGCCACGCTCATGCGTTCCGGCACGCTGACCGGAAAGCAGATCACCAGGCGCGGATCGCCGAGTTCCGCGGCGCGGGCCTGGACGCTCTCGCTGATACTGGCCGGATTGTCGCGCCGCACCGGCTGGCCGCAGCGCCGGCAATACAGGGTGGCGGCGCGTGCGTAAAGGAGCTTCAGGTGATCGTTGATCTCGGTCATCGTCCCGACGGTGGAACGCGAGGTGCGTACGGGATTGACCTGGTCGATCGCGATCGCCGGCGGGATGCCCTCGATGCTCGTGGCCCTGGGCTTGTCCATCCGGTCGAGGAACTGGCGCGCGTAGGGCGAGAAGGTTTCGACGTAGCGGCGCTGTCCCTCGGCGTAGAGGGTGTCAAAGACCAGCGAGGATTTTCCGGAGCCGGAGACGCCGGTGACCACGATCAGCTCGCCGTGCGGCAACTCCAGATCGAGGTTCTTCAGATTATTCTGGCAGGCGCCACGGACGATGATCGCCTCGGTGGCCCGCTTGCTCATGGCGATCATTTTACGACGTTTCAACCGGGTAGAATGTTCCCCTTTGACTTCCCGCCGGAACTCCTTTGCCTGACAACCGCCCCATTGCCCTGGTTACCGCGCGGGCCGCGCGCGAGCTGGATGAAGATCTCGCGCCGCTGCTCGCCGCGCTGCAGGAATTGCGCCTGAAGGCGACGGTGGTTGAATGGGACGATCCGGCCGCCGACTGGTCCGCTTTTTCACTCGCGCTACTCAGGTCCACCTGGGATTATTC
>WNFM01242684.1_pt1 | contig 87591 bp, 88 predicted proteins | sample 5400271 | NCBI WGS metagenome assembly WNFM01 (sample SAMN13153352, study PRJNA577476) | soil metagenome | isolation source: 60 cm saprolite on Douglas fir-dominated hillslope | place: USA:California | collected 2013-09-17
CAGAAAACGACAAGCTTCAATTTTTCCCGTGCCGCACAGGCAGTTGGTGGATGGGTGAATGTTTATGGTGACCCTTCTGTAGCTACCGTTGAAGTCACGGATGCCATTACCGGCTTCCATATTAGTTCGATAGCCCCGGCCAATTGGGCGCCGTTCGGCGTCGGATGTTCCTATGATGGGGGAGGAGCCCCCGGCGGAACGTTCTTTCCGGCGGCAGTGATGTTGAACCAGTGGTCCCAGTTTAGCGATTATTATGCCCTTTATAATGCGGCGATCCCGCAATTCAAAATAACCGGACTCAAAGTAGACAGTGTTTATACCTTGAAAATGACGGGCAGCTTTAACGACTCAAATAGTCTAAACAATCCGAATCCAACTCGTTTCTCTGTGGCCGGGACGACAGTTTATGGCTATGTAGACGTGAATGCTTCACATAATACTGCGAATGGAGCTGTATTTCACAATATCGCCCCGGATGCGACGGGGGCTATTCGTGTGTATGTCAATACATTTGGCGGATCCACTTTAGCAAGTATCAACGGTTTGAAAATCATAGAAGAGCGGTCAATGGCGCCAACACCGGTTGTCAGCTTTACTTATCCTTCTAATAAAGATGCGCTGCCGGAACTTGGGAACATCAACCTGGCGGCATCAGCAACTGAGACCGGCGGAACGATCACCAAAGTGGAGTTCTACGTCGACGGCGTACTCATCGGATATGACTCGGTAGCGCCATATAACTTTTCCTGGATCGATCCGCCTTCCGGCAGGTATACGATAAAGGCCCGCGCGATTGATGGATTAGGTAACGCCGGTTCGGCCACTATCAATGTGAGCATTGAATCGCTTGGGTCTTTCTGGTCGACCACCGGCAATATAGCCACAGGAGGCGACACGAGTTTTGTAGGCACGGTCGATACCAACCGGCTGGCCTTCCGGACGAATAACATCGAGCGGATGAGCATTTCAAAGAATGGCAATGTCACCATCGGAGGTAAGGATACGGCGAGCCATCCGGCCTTCCGTGTCTACAGCAATGGGGACCTGACGGTGGGTACGACCACGGACAGGTCAGTCAACACGAATGACCAGGTGGGGATGCGATACAATGCCCGGTCGGGTATACTGCAGATCGGCAGTACCGATCGTCTGGACAGTACCCTGCCAACAATTGCATACGGAATATGGCCGACCTCGGGGCTGATCATCAATACCGACGACCCGAATATTATTAAAGGACGGCTCATGAACACCGTGCTGGCCGCCAATAATACTAATCTTGACTCGGGATGGCGTACCGAAAATTCTTTTATTGGAACGGAACAAAATCATTTTATCGGGGGGCCGGATAATTCTTTGATACGAAGCTTCATCGGCGGATTCGACAACACGTTTTCTGCATCGGTGGACGGAAGTTCCATCACCGGCGGAGCGATGAATATCCAAAAGCTGGTGTCCTATTCAAACCTCAGCGGGTATGCGCATACCCCGCAGGATCTGGTCAATGTGAGCCTGGTCTCGGGGACAAACAATCAATTCGGCGGCCTGGCCCAATTCGTCTCCGGCATAGATCTCATCAACCGGACCAGGGGCGGAGCGACACTGGGGACGGGTAACGTGGATTTTTCGAGTCTTCCGTATACAGGATGGGGGGATGTAGCTGTTCCCAATCAGTATAAATATCCCTTGCTGGCTCTTGGCAATGCCTATGGAGAGCAGACGATCCGCACCAACGCGCTGACCGTCCTGTACAGTGGCCGCACGCAGATAAATACCACCGGGTACAGCAATCAGCTGTCGGAGACAGACGTGACGCCGAAGGCGGCGCTGGACGTGGTCAGCACCAATACCGGCGTGCTATTGCCGCGACTGACCAATGCGCAGCGGGGGGCCATAACCTCGGCCGACCTGCAAAACGGGCTCTTATTATACAATACCGACAGCAGCCTGTTCCAGTATTACAACGGCAGCGCCTGGAATTCTGTCGGCAGCGTTTTCCACCGGGACGAACGGCACGGTGTACAATACGCTCGATAACATCGCTATCGGGACCAACGATGCCAAAGGATATAAGCTGGCAGTGAATGGGGCTGCTATCTTCAATACAGTGAAAGTAAAACCGACGGGTTCATGGCCGGATTATGTTTTCCGGAAAGGATATATCCTGCCGGGCCTGACCGAGGTGGAAAAATATATCCGGAAGTATAACCATCTGCCCGGCGTCGTTTCGGCAAAGGAGGCAGCGCAAAATGGTATCAATGTTGGTGAAAACCAGGCGGCGCTGCTGAAGAAAGTCGAAGAGCTGACGCTTTACCTGATCGGGGAAAACAAGGCGCGGACTGAACAGGAACAACAGATAAAGGAACAAAACGCCCGGCTGGAGCGGCAGCAAGCCGAAATTGACGAATTGAAGGCGCTGATCAAGGCTCACAATAACACGAACAGTAAACCTTAATCTCCAATCATTACTAGCTGATAATTGCGTTGAAACTCTTTATACATATTGGACTGGTATTCTGCTTGTTCATTATTGCCGTGTACCTCCTTCGGGCGCACCTTCGGATGGGTCCAACTGTACTCCCGGGACTTTCCCTGACGACCTGGTGCTGAGCAGCCGGCCGTCGAGCGGAGGGCCGGCGACCTATACGGCGCGCAGCAGCATTACGTTCGTAGATGGTTTTAACGTGGTCGCCGGGGACTCGATAACTACCATTATCGCTCCGGGCGCAGCAGTCTGCGTGATTCCCTCGCCGGACGGCAGCGGCGGTATTATCCCGACGGATCCGCTGTCATTCCCGGTAGCGCAGGGTGCCTATAACTTCAGCCTTCACTACGCGCAACCACACCGGTCACCTGCTGCAAATCAAGAAGAGGCATTAAAATTAATTAATAGTACCTTAGATCGTGTCGAAGATGTATATAGTGGGATACCTAAAGCCTCTGGGATTCCTGACAGGGATGAGGGAAGAATGTATGGAATTTTAGATGAGAAATACGTCAAAACATTGGATGATGGGACAAAAATCGCTAATACCAAAGGGAATCGTATCGTTTTAAATAAAGACGGCGGATTCGAGATACAAACGAAGGACGGGAAAACGACCTTATTCTCTAAACCAGGAGCAAAAAAGAGCAATGATTAACATCTCACAGTTTAAGGGATTTTTAAATGAAATATTCCCTTCAGAAACAATGTATATCGACGAATTTAAGCCGGATCTGCAATTTGTAGAGGTCGACTGTTTTAGTAGTCAACCAATCAAATTAGCGCTCGAAATATCATCGGAGGCGATTAAGATGTCAACGATAAGTAAAGAGCCTTCAATAGATTTTTCTTTGTATGATTATGTATTTAACAATATTAATGAGGCAGAGAATTTTATTTTGAAGATAAAAGAGGCCGGGGTCTTCCCCGCCAGGGATTAGACAGTTATACAGTAATCGAATCATTAGGGCTGTTGGTAAAAGCCAGCGGTTTTTTTTTAGGTAGAGTATCGAAATAGCATTTTTTTTAAAGACATACTTTTACGAGCAATACAGAGTGCTTCTACGGAAGCCTTTTGTATTTAAAGGAATAGGAAACTGGAAGGGCTGTTGGCGCGCCCCAACCATGCCATCCTGGAGATCCGTAACCAGGTCGTATTATCCCTGTTGATTGATCAGGGGCTGCAGCTGGCAGAGCTGGCGGGTTTACGGGTCAGCGATGTGCGGTTAAAAGAAGGAGAGGTCTATGTGCGATCCACGCCCAGGACGAACGGCCGGACCTTATCCTTAAAGCCGCGGCAGATCATGCTGCTGCATAGCTATATGACCCGGGAAAGGCTGCAATTGTTGCGGGAACAAACGGATGCGCTGATCCTGACCAAACGGGGAACAGCCGAGCGGGGCGAAGGCATCCATTACCTGGCGAGCACCTTCCGGCATCGGTTCAAGGGCAGGAGCCTGACGCCCGAGACGATCCGCCAGAGCGTCATTGCCAACCTCTTAAAGCAAGGGCATGACCTGCGGATGGTGCAGGTCTTTGCGGGGCATAAATATCCCAGCTCTACGGAGCGGTACAAGCAAAGCCAGATCGAGGAGCTGAAGGCTGCGGTATTACGGTATCATCCGTTTGGCTAAGACAGCCGGGCGATAAAAAGTCATATAAAAAGAGTATTTTTATGGAAGTAAATCAGATGATCATGAAAGAAGTAACTGCATTACGCAATCAGGTAAGAAAGTATATTGATATGGCTGATGAGAAGACCCTAAAAATGGTGCATGCTATGCTGGAAGTAGAACAGGAAGCAGACTGGTGGGATGAGTTGCCGGTAGATGTACAACAATCCATAGACAAGGCGTTGGAAGAATCCAGGCAGGGGAAAGGTATACCGCATGAGCAGGTGATGAAAAAGTATAAGAAATGGTTTACAAAATAATCTGGCAACCCACTGCGCTTAAATCATACATCCGAAATATTGAGTACCTGGAAACAGTCTGGACGCAAAGAGAAGTAAAGAATTTTATCCGGCTGGTTGAAAGGAAGCTAGATAAGATAGCCAAACTACCACAGTTAGGTTCCCTGACGGGGAAGCGAAATAATGTTCGTAAAGCAGTGGTGCATAAGCGGGTCATTCTGTTCTACAAGCATAAGCCACTGAAAGGAGAAATAGAGCTCCTGTTATTCTGGGATACCCGCCAAAATCCCGGGCGATTGAAACATTAACTTTCTACTTCGATTATACTTTAGAGATATACACAAGTCCTGCGCTTCCCAGCAGGAAAAAAGGTCTCACTGCGAGCGAGGTTCGGCAAGTCAAGGTACCTGGTTTTGTTTAGAGCCAGTAAATAATTGATTATAGGAGGCTTCCGGGCCTCCTTTTTTCATTATGTAAACTTCCGAATGGGGAAAAGCTGTTGTGCTGATACGTTTAAAGGCGTTTTTTGCACCTTGTGAAAACTGCGGATAAACTTAAGTGGGTTTCCAAGCCTAAAATTGAACCCCTCTTTAAGGGAATAAGCGCTTTGTGAACTCCTTGACGGTTTTTTACTTTTTGACCGTCAAAGCGACATATTCTTATTTTTATACTTTTCCCCTACCTGATCACGTTATACCATATTAACGAAAAACCCCTTTGAACAGTGAAAAATCTAATCCGATTCACCCTTTCCCTCCTTCCTTTTGCAAGTTATGCCCAAAAAACCGACCCCGGTCCTAACAAAGCCGACGAATATTCTACATATGCTGTTGAAGTGCATGTACCCGGCGATGTGCTCAATACCGTTCCCCAGGCAACCATCGAGAGCGCCATTTCTATCCGGGGGCTCAAAAAAGTCACCACATCCCCTTCCTTAACCGTCTCTTTTAACTCTCAGGATCTTGTCATCAGTGAGGAAGGCGTTAAAGAATACGTGGACATTCAGAAAGATAGCAGCGCAAATGCAACAGGCCGTAAGTCCTACTACTATGTGGAAGTCCTCTACTCCCTGAAATGCGAAGGCAAATGTTATAACGCGCAAAAACAGCTCGTATATTCAGCTTCCTGGGGCAATGGCCGAAGCAAGTATAACTCCGATCATATGGCTACCCGCCAGGCGGCGGAAGACTATTGGAAGAACAATAAGGAAAAACTTAAAAGCAACTTTATCATCAGTATAATCAACCCGTCCATTGTCGCCATGGGGAACAAATTAAGTGCACTTTATCCCTCCGCAAAAAATTTATGAAAGTAGGGTATCGTCTCGATGCCTTTGTAGAAGTTAACCAACTCAAACTTCTCATTCGGTGAATGCAGGTTGTCGCTGTCCAGCCCAAATCCCATAAAGACGATCTTGACGCCCAGCTCTTTTTCGAATAAGGCGCAGATAGGAATGCTTCCCCCGCCGCGCACGGGGATGGGCGCTTTGTGGAAGACGGCTTCGATGGCCTTAGCCGCCGACTGGTAGGCCTTACTGTCGATGGGCGTCATATAGGGCTCGCCGCCATGGTGTTCCCCGGCCTTGACGGTGACGCCGGGGGGCGCGATCTGTTTGAAATAGTTGAGCAGCTTTTCGGTGATGACCCCCGCTTTCTGGTTGGGCACCAGGCGGGCCGAGATCTTGGCCGTGGCCTTGGACGGCAGCACGGTCTTGGCGCCTTCGCCGGTATAGCCGCCCCAGATGCCATTGAGTTCGAGGGTGGGCCGGATGCCGGTGCGCTCGTTGGTGGTATATCCTTTTTCGCCCCAGAGCTCCTGTACACCCAGGTCTTTTTTATATTCGGCTTCATCAAAGGGCGCTTTTGCCATCAGCTGGCGCTCAGCGGGTGTCGCTTCGACCACGTCGTCGTAAAAACCGGGGATAGTGATATGGTTATTCCCGTCGTGGCAGGAGGCGATCATCTTTGCCAGGATGGTTATCGGGTTGGCGACGGCTCCGCCATAAACGCCGCTGTGCAGGTCGCGGTTGGGGCCGGTGACTTCGACCTCGATATAGGAAAGACCGCGTACCCCGATGTCGATAGAGGGTGTATCGAGGCTCAGCATGGCCGTATCACTGATGAGGATGACGTCGGCCCTGAGCAGGTCCTTATGGGCGGTAACGAATTTGGCCAGGTTGGGACTGCCGATCTCTTCTTCCCCTTCGATAATGAACTTGACATTGGTAGGCAGGGTGCCCGTCTGCACCATGGTCTCGAAGGCCTTTACGTGCATATAGAACTGGCCTTTGTCGTCGGCGCTGCCGCGGGCATATATCTTTCCGTCCCTGATCACCGGTTCGAAAGGGCCGCTATGCCACAGCTCCAGGGGATCGGGCGGCTGTACGTCGTAGTGGCCATAGACCAGGACCGTGGGTTTGGACTTGTCGGTTATTTTCTCGCCATAGACGACAGGATGTCCATCCGTAGGGTATATCTCGGCTTTGTCGACACCAGCGTCCAGCAGGCGTTGTTTCACCGCGGCTGCGCAGATTATCATGTCCGGGCCGTGCTCGCTGCGGGCGCTGACGGAGGGTATGCGGAGGAGCTCGAGGAGTTCACTAAGGAAACGATCTTTATTTTTTTGCTGGTAGTCTTGCCAGGATTTCATGATTTGCTGATTTTTTAACCGCCCGGGCTGAGCTGTTCAGCGGTGCCGGACGGGAAGCAAATATAAGTGAAAGCTGATGAAATGGATGTGGGACCAGTGAGCTGAAGAAATACTTCGGATAAGGCAAAAATGCCATAATTTGCCTGAATGGCGAAAGAGAAGATCCCGGTTTATGAGATTGCCAATCTGACGGCCAGGCCGTTCGATCCGGGGGATTTTATGATCGAAAAGTTCGGCCCTTACCTTGGCCGGCAGTCCCTGCATTTACACAGCCCTCACCGGCATGTCTTTTATCACCTGGTTTGTTTTACCGGCGGGAGTGGAAGTCATTCCATCGATTTTACAAGGTTCCCGGTAGAGGAAGGCCAGATCTACTTCATGACCCCGGGCCAGGTGCACAGTTGGAATTTCGAGCTGCACCCCGATGGGTATGTGGTCAATTTCTCCGGGAACTTCCTGCGAAACTTTTTGCTGAGCCCCAACTATCTTGACCGCTTCCCCTTTTTCAGCGGCAACAGCGAAGACAGTGTGGTGCAGATGATCCCGCCCATCCGGGGAAAGGTCTATGCTATACTCGAAAACATGCTCGAATACTACCGGCAGCAGGCCGAAAAGGACGCCGATCTGCTTCGGACCCTATTGCTGCAGCTATTCCTCACCGTTCAGGCGGGGATAGAAACGGAGAAGCCTGCCCATCCGCCGGCCTTCACACAAAAACAGCAGCTGATGGCCAACTGGAAGAAGCTGATCGAACAGCACTATAAGACCCTGCGCCGGCCCAGTGAATATGCCGGATTACTCTTCGTCACCCCCAACCACCTGAACGCCTTGTGCCAGGACTTGCTCGGACGCTCTGCGGGCGAGGTCATCCGCGACCGGGTGCTGCTCGAGGCCAAACGCCTGTTGACAAATGCCGGCATGACGGCAACGGAGATTGCCTATGAGTTGAATTTTCAGGATAATTCGTATTTCAATCGATTTTTTAAGAAGTATGAGGGAATGACACCTGACGAATTCCGCCGCGCCCATGCCTGACTATATCCTCACCACTAACCTCTTCCCCGCCCCCACCTCCTTAGGCCATACCTCGGCAATATCTTTTATATCGGCAGTAATCGTCTCAAGATGTAATCTACCGGCGCCCGCCAGTTTAAACAGTTCTGGGAGCATAACGGTGTTGAATAATCGAAAATTTTCTTCCGAAATGCTGCCAAGTCCCGAGCCAAGAATCTCGATGGCTGAGCTGCGGAGCACACCGGAACCCAGGCCAATGTTTTCGCCGGCCATACTGCCGACGGTGACGATGCGGACACGGTGGGTGTACACGCCAATACCCCCGCTTTTCAGCGCGTTGAGAAGGATCTCGATAGGGCGTCCCCACAAATAATCGATGACCAGGTCTATGGGCGTGCCGGCATGGATCTCTCTAAGCTTTTTGACGATGGCCTCTTCATCCTGGTGCAGGGAAACGACTTCATCGGCGCCGAGGTCGGGAAGCTTTTGCAGCGTGCGGGCATTTCTGCCGGAGGCAATGATCCTGGCAGCGCCATAGTGCCGCGCGAGTTGAACGGCCATCTGGCCGGTGACGCCGGTAGCCCCGTTGATGAGCACCACCTCTCCTTTTTTTAATTGCCCCCGGTACATCAGTGCGATGGCCGAACCCATAGCGGCGTTGGGAATAGCCGCGGCCAGTTCATCCGGTATACTGGCGGGCAGCGGGATGTATTTGTTATTGGGAATGAGGGCTTTTTCTGCGATCGTGCCGGTGATGCCCTGGGCGTATACCCGGGTGCCGTCCCCCAGCAGACCGACACCGTCGATGCCGACAACCACCGGCACTTCCTTATAACTCGCGTAGTGGGTACCGCTGGCGCGCAGCTTATCGATATTCTTGATGGCCGCGGCTTTGACGTTGAGCAAAAGCTGATCGGCTGATGCGGGAACAGGATCAGGGAATTGTTCGTATACGGGGACGCCGCCGAACTGATGTAATACGGCTGCTTTCATCTTGTGAAGGTACGAGACCCGGCGATACGCCCGCTCCATTAAGGAAATTCGAATTTGTATATACAAACTCGAATTTCCAGGAAACTATAGATAGTCCGGCTGTCGGATCAAGCACCCTTGTTTATATATCTATCCCTTGCTTTTTTCACTCCCAAACCGATGCCTGCAGCCAACAAAAGACTAATGCCGCCATCGATTGGAACGGCTGGACTTCCCGGTGCGGTCGAGCCTCCCGGTGCGGTCGAACCTCCCGGGTCGGATGTTTCTCCCGGATCATGATGGTCTCCCTGATCTTGATGGTCCTTATCATCGTTGGGGTGAAAGAGATCCCCGATACCTTCCCAAACATTGCTCCACCAGCTTTTTTCGCCACTGGTTTTGGAATTGCCGGTCTGGGGGCTCAGATTTTTGTGGGCAAATGCGGAAGCGCCTTTCGCCGGAGAGGCACGTTTGTCGTCTTTTCCGTCGTTGGCGGAAGCGACAGCTGTCGTGAGGATGAGAATCAGGAAAAGTCCTGGAAATACCACAGGTAAAACCTTTTTCATAGACAAAAAATTAAGACAGGTGATGAATTAAATTATTGGCTTATAAAAAGGCTATGGAAAAATAGTAAATGAGATGGCTTGTAAAAGGGCTTGTGGGAAATAGCTGTGAGCGTAGGGTCCAGGAATGGGGATACTTACCCTCTTATAAAGTTAAGGGATTTAAATGTATAATGCAAGCGGAAACAAAGAAAAATTATCTATACCGGCGCCGTCGGCTCGGGTCCCGGGTCAGCCGGCGCGGCTCCCTACCCCGGGAACTCAATATGCAGCTGATCCTTCGAGGCCGGGATGTAGGGACTCTGGTGTTTCTTGTTCACAACCACATTATCGAGTCTCCACTCAACCCGCGCCTCAAAAGCGTGCTTGCGGACAGGACAATTTTCTTTGGTGCAGATGCGGCACGAAAAGTCGAGGCAGGCGTCGGTATGCACAAAAAACTCCATGGATTCTCCAAATCGGCCGCGGATGAGTGCCGTCAGGGCATCGACCTCGGCATGGGCTTCCAGCACGTTGAGGTACCAGGGTACGGTGAGATGGCAGTCGACGTGTAACAGGCCCCCGTATTTGATGACACGGAGGTTGTGGATGTCGATCCAGTTGTCGCGGCGATGGGCGTTGACGTAAGAGATCATGTCCTGCAGCAGCTGCAGGTCGGCCTCGTCCATAATGCCGGCGACGGATTTGCGCAGGATGTGGTAGCCGGTGAACAGGATGATACCGGCAAAAATGATGGAAACGACACCGTCCAGCCAGTTCAGCTTTGTATACCAGATGATGACGAGTCCCACGATGATGCCGATGGTGCTATAGGTGTCGGATTGCAGGTGACGGCCGCTGGCCTGCAGGGCCATCGAATTGTTTTTTTTGCCTTTTTGGATACAGATGGCGCCGACGATGAAATTGACGAGGGCGGTGGAGGCCACGAGATAAATGCCTTTGTCGAGTTTCTGGATGGCATGCGGATGAATAAAACCCACGATGGCTTCGTAGATGATGATCAGCCCGGCCATTACGACAAGGGCCCCTTCTACGGCGGCAGAGAGGAATTCGGCTTTACCATGGCCATAGGGATGGTCTTCGTCGCGGGGTTTGGCGGCGACGTGCAGGCTATAAAGCGCAATGAATCCGGCGATGACATTTACCGTGCTTTCGAGGGCATCTGTCAAAACGGCGACGGACTGCGTAAGGTAGTATGCCGCCAGTTTTAAAAAGAACAGGATGACGGCCACTGCTGCTACCCATCGTTGGATACCGATATTTTCTCTGCTTTTTTCCATGAACGTAAACGCGCGACTAAAGTTCTGATATTCCTGCTTATCCGGAAATAATATTCCTTATTAAACAATTGTGAATCGTTTAGCGCCTTATAGGTCAGGAAAAGGCCGATGGGAGTCAGCACATAGGTGGCCATCCACATCCCGGCAATGGGGGAGAGGACGGACTGGCTGACGAATTTTTTGCCGAAATTATTCAGCAGGAAGAAGACGACGAAGAAGACGACCGCAAATACCAGGGGCAAACCGATGCCGCCTTTGCGGATGATGGAGCCCAGGGGGGCGCCGATCAGGAACATGACGAGGCAGGCGACGGCCAGGGTTATTTTTTCGTGCCAGGCGGACTCCTGCTGGCGGACGTTATTGGCTTCGTTATTATAAAGTATCGCGGGCTGGTCGAGGGCTATTTTGGTGCCGTTGACGATGGCGATGCTTTTTTCCAGTACGGAACTATACACGCTGTCCGGCAACAGGTCGGCGAAAACAAGCTCAGGCGGCGTCGCGGAAAGGACAGGATGTATCGCGTCGGGATGCGCGGGGATAGGCGCCTGAACAGGGCCGTTGGGCGAGGGCGTTGTGCCGTTGGGCGAGCCCGGGCCTTTGGCGCCGGAGGCCTTTTTAGCCGCTGCCGCTGCGGCTGCCGCAATCGCTTTATCTATGGAGTCCTTAAAGCGGCGAGTGGAATCCTGGGTCTTTCGGGCCGCTGTCCAAAGCCGCCGGACCGAGTCGCGGGCAAAACCTTCGGGTTTGAGATAGGAAAATTCAAGTTTGGGCGCTTTTTCCACTGCCTCCCAGCCCGTCGAGTCGAGGTAGCGTTTGACCTTTATATTTAGTGCGACGGCTTCGGCCGCCCTTTTAGAATAGGTCTGGCTGAGCTGTTTTATCGAGTCGATGCTTTTGCCCAGCTGAGGAAGGGACAGCATCTGGAAATTGTGGCGGAAGGCGCTGTCATCCGTTTTATTCAGCTTGAAGGTGCTGAGGTCCATCACCTTCTTGTATTGTGAAAAGCTCATACGCACCAGCTGTGTACCGGATTGAAGACCGCCGTTGTCGGCTTTTTCCTGGTAGCGCGAGCCATTCCTCAGCGTGAAGATGAGGGATTGCTGATCCTTTGAAACGACCATGGTGCCTGCATCGGCGACGATCATATTGTCCTGTTGGGTGCCGGTGTTGTTTTGTTCGTAGATCACCACATTGCGGATGGTCGAATCGTCCTTTTCCTTTTTGCCGATCTTGATGACGAACCCCTCTATCTTATCAAAAAACACTCCCTCCTTGATGTTTAAGGCCGGTTTGGCCATGATAATATCGTATTTGAGGGTATTCATTTTGAGATTGGCGATAGGCAGGACATTATTGTTGAAGAAAAAGGCAAGAAGGGTCAACAGGATGCTGACGAAAAAAAGGGGCCGGAGGAAGCGGAGCAGGGAGATACCGGCGGATTTTATCGCGACGAGCTCGTAAGTCTCGCCCAGGTTGCCCAGGGTCATGATAGAAGAGAGGAGGACGGCCAGCGGCAGGGCAAGGGGGACTACGGTGGCGGCGACGTACAGCAGCAGCTGCAGGACCGTGAAGGTGTCAAGACCTTTGCCGACGACGTCATCGATGTACAGCCACATAAACTGCAACACCAGCACAAAGAGGGTGATGAAGAAGGTGGCGATAAAGGGACCGATAAAGGCCTTTACAATCAGGATATCCAGCTTTTTGAACAGGCGGCTAAGCACAGGGGATGTCTTATCTTTAGTGTTTATAAAGAGGGCAACAAGCCCAACAAAGGGGGCCACGGCCCATCAACCATGGAATTTGCAAATCTACAACTTTCGCCAGAGGAAATAAGGCTGGTAATGGAGCCAGGCTGGATTTTAACGAAGAATTCCATCATTAAGAAGGTGGTGGCCCTGTTTGCCGGCCTGAGCGAGGACTACCGGACGGTATTGGAAGGGGAGGAGTGGGGCTCCCCCAAGATATCCAAAGGGGAAAATTATCAGGGCCTGCCCTATGTAATGTTGGACTATCCCCGCCTTTTCGGCCGGGAGGACGTGCTGGCGATACGCACCTTTTTTTGGTGGGGCCATGTTTTTAGCGTGACGCTGCATTTGAAGGGGGCTTACCGGGAGCTATACCTGCCGCTTATCCGGCAGAACCGGGAGGCTTTGACGGCTGCGGGTTTCCACGTCGGTATTTCGACGGACGAATGGCGGCACGAGCACGTCCCGGAAATCTACCGGCCTATAGTAAGCGCGGAGGACCTGTCCGGCGAATCTCCTTTCCTTAAGCTATCGGCGGCCTGCGGGTTGCACCGCTGGGAGGAAGCACATGAAGTCTTGTTGGGACTATTTCGGGTGTTGGTGGACGTATTGGCGATTGCCCGGCGGCGTTAGTTACCCGGCCGGCCGGAGCCGCATTAGTCGCGGCCCGACCTGTTTTAGTTGCTGCCTATCCGGTGAAAGAGGTCCTTCACCTGGTAACTCCAGAGCTGGCTTTGATCTTTCACCTCGCCTTTACCGGCAAAATCCTTGATCACCAGGATAGTCTGGTTGGTCACTTCCGATTTCTCGATACGGAACTCGAAGAATTCTTCGGCGGGAGTGCCCATCCAGTGAAAACGAATGAATTTTTCAAATTCACTTTCAGTGACTTCTGCCTTATCGGTGGTGCCATTCCAGGAAAAACTGAATACATTATCCCGTTCGTCTACTTTATCTGCAAACCACTCCTGCAATCCCGCAGGGGTGCTTAAAAATTCGTATAAGATCGATGGTGAACATCTAACCGGATACTCTAACGTAAATATTTGTTTCTTACTCATCTATTGCGATTGAATCGTTTGGACCAAGCTACCAGCAGCATTCTGCAATGCCAAAATGTTTAGGCCGGCTGGATGCAATGATAGAAAAAAAATTCAACCATCAAAATTTTTTTTCACCTATAATTTATTATGGGAAATGGGTAGATTTTAATATAATTTTAACGCATTGTACTTGATTATCAACCGTTTGGTAAAAAAATTGGCAGCGCAATCGAAATTCGTTAAATTGCTAATTACATCTACAAGAACCAGTTGACGACTAATTGATGCACGAAAAGACCGTTTTATTCGTTTTTACCAAAGCTAAATTGTTAATCAATCCTTTAAAAAAAAGCCTTAAGAACCTAAAAACCCTTTAAAGACCTCTGCCTATGAGCATGCGTCAACTGAAGATCACGAAGAGTATAACTAATCGTGAATCTCAGAGCTTGGAGAAGTACCTGCAGGAAATAGGAAAAGTCGAGTTGATCAGTCCGGAGGAAGAAGTCAAACTCGCCGTTCGTATAAAGCAGGGAGATCAGAAAGCTCTCGATAAATTAACCAAAGCTAACCTCCGCTTTGTTGTATCCGTAGCCAAACAGTACCAGAATCAGGGTCTTTCTCTACCGGATCTCATCAACGAAGGCAATCTTGGCCTCATCAAAGCCGCTCAGCGATTTGATGAAACCCGCGGTTTTAAATTCATTTCTTATGCTGTGTGGTGGATCCGCCAGAGTATCTTACAGGCGCTGGCGGAACAGTCGCGGATCGTCAGACTTCCCCTCAACAAGGTAGGCCTCACCAACCGCATCCAGAAAGCGTATTCGCACCTGGAGCAGGAATTTGAGCGCGAACCTTCCGCTGAGGAGCTGGCCGAGCTGCTGGAGCTGGACATCGAAGAGGTCTCTTCCACCCTGGGCATTTCTGCCCGTCACGTGAGTATGGATACGCCGCTGTCAGAGGGCGAAGACAATACGCTCATCGACGTGCTGGAAAATCCCAACGCTGAAAGGGCCGAAACGAACATCGAGCACAAGGAATCCCTCAAAATGGAGATCGACCGCTCGCTGCGCGCCCTCACCGAACGCCAGAAAGAAGTGATCTGCTTTTTCTTTGGCATCGGGGTGGACCATCCGATGAGCCTGGAAGACATTGGGGAGCGGTTTAACCTGACGCGCGAACGCGTCCGGCAGATCAAGGACAAGGCCATTACCAAGCTGAGGAGTAATTCGCGCTCGAAAATGCTCCGCAGTTATTTAGGTGTTTAGCCGCCCACGGCCCCGGGGGGCCAGGCGCAAAACTAAAACAGTAAGATTTGAATTAATAATACACTACCAGCAAACAAATTTTTCTTAATTTTGACGTCTTTGAGTGAATGTAACCTTGGTTATGTTCACTTTTTTTATTTTTATTGGATTGGCCCCGGGCCATAAACAACACAACCATGTTTGAGAATTTGTCGGAGCGGCTGGAGTCAGCGTTTAAGCAGATAAAGGGGGAAGGCCGTATTACCGAGCTGAACATTGCAGCTACGGTTAAAGACATACGCCGCGCGCTGATAGACGCGGACGTCAACTTCAAAATAGCAAAGGAATTTACCGATACCGTGCGGGAAAAGGCGCTGGGACAGAAGGTCCTGACAGCGGTAAGCCCGGGCCAGCTGATGATCAAGGTCGTCAAGGACGAGCTGGTCGCACTGATGGGTGGCAGCGAAAGCGAACTCAACGCAAAAGGCAACCCTGCTGTTATCCTTATCGCCGGCCTCCAGGGTAGTGGTAAAACCACCTTTAGCGGCAAGCTCGCCAGCTACCTGAAGAACCGCAAGGGCCTCTCGCCGCTGCTGGTTGCCGCTGACATCTACCGCCCGGCCGCTATCGAACAGCTGAAAGTACTCGGCGGCCAGATCGGCGTCGACGTCTACAGTGAACCGGAGAACAAGGACGCGGTGGCCATCGCCCAAAATGCCATAAAAGAGGCCCGCAGCAAGAATAAAAACGTCGTTATCGTGGATACGGCTGGCCGCCTGGCCATCGATGAAGTGATGATGCAGGAAGTCGCAGCCATCAAAGGAGCGATCAATCCCGGCGAAATTCTCTTTGTGGTGGATTCAATGACCGGTCAGGATGCCGTCAACACAGCCAAAGCCTTTAACGACCGCCTTGACTTTTCCGGGGTGGTCCTGACCAAACTGGACGGTGACACCCGCGGTGGGGCCGCTTTATCCATCAAATATACCGTTAACAAACCCATCAAATTCATCAGCAGCGGGGAGAAACTGGACACTTTGGACGTGTTTTACCCCGAACGTATGGCCCAGCGTATCCTGGGGATGGGGGATATTACCACCCTCGTCGAAAAGGCGCAGGCGCAGTTTGACGAGGCCGAGGCAAAGAAACTGGAGAAGAAAATCCGCAAGAACCAGTTCGACTTTGAGGATTTTAAGCAACAGCTCGAGCAGATAAAGAAAATGGGAAATATCAAGGATCTGCTGGGCATGATCCCCGGTGTGGGCAAATCCATCAAGGATATCGATATCAGCGACGACTCGTTTAAAGGGATTGAGGCGATTATCAACTCCATGACCCCCTATGAGCGGTCTAATCCCGACTCCATCGATCTGAGCCGGCGGAAACGCCTCGCAAAGGGTTCTGGCAAAGATATCGGCGAGGTCAACGCCTTTTTGAAGCAATTCGAGCAGATGAAACAGATGATGAAGATGATGAATAAAATGCCCATGGGCGGGGCGCTCGGCCGCCGGCGCTAAGTGAGCATGGCGAAGCAGCTCCGCCGAAGCTCCGCTCGGCCGCCGGCGCTAGCCGAAGCTCTTTTACCGCCTGGGGGCGGAGATGAGACGGGTTGGGGCGGCGGGAACAGGATTTGCAGTGAAAAACTCGCGGGAATTGAGGCTGGGCGGGCAGAGAGCCGGGCTTTCCGAGGTTCAAAGTTAAAGTTTTACACTATTCGTAAAATTTTCGCTGCAAGATTCGCTCTTTAAATCCTGAAGTATTATTTTTGAAATGTGATACCGGATTGCTAGTTTTGCAGTCCCAAAGTTAAAAAGTAACCTTATTTATTCACGCATTTAAATTTCTATTTAAGATGCCAGTTAAAATCAGACTGCAACGCCACGGGTCTAAGAAACGACCGTTTTATTTCATCGTAGTAGCCGACGCCCGTGCGCCCAGGGATGGTAAATTCATCCAGAAAATCGGCACGTACAATCCCCTGACTGTTCCCGCTTCCGTTCAACTCGACCGCCAAAAGGCGCTTGACTGGTTGCACAAAGGTGCTCAGCCCACGGATACTGTACGTCGTATCCTCTCTTACAAAGGTGTTCTCTATCTGAAACACTTATTGCGTGGTGTCAAATTAGGGTTATTCGATGACGCGGCTGCTATGGAAAAATTCCAGAAGTGGCATGGCGAGCACGAAGCCCAAATGAAGAAACGCCAGGAAGACAACCGCAAAGCCCGTCCCGGAAGACGCGGTCCCGGCGGTCCTCCCATGAGAAGGGTGGAAAGAGTAGAAAGGGTAGAGAGGAAGAGTGAAGGCGGCCCTGCACAGGAGGCGTAGCGAATCTTTGCGTCGCGAGTCAATGCGTAGCATTGGGGAAGCGTAGCCGACAATCCTTCTTATATTCATTCTGTAATTTTTTGCCAGGAGGTCTCCGGACCTCCTGTTTTTTTTATGAGCAATAACTACCGTAATATCGGCAAGCTGGTAGCCGTCTTTGGCCTGCAGGGCGAGCTGGTGCTTCAACACCGGCTTGGCAAAAAAACGACGCTGAAGGGCCTGAAGACCATCTTCCTCGAAGAAAAGAAAGACGAGCTATTGCCCTGGTTTATCGAGAATACACGCCCCAAAGGGACCGAAGAGCTCTATATCAAGCTCGAAGGCCTCGACACCAAAGAAGCCGCCCGCCGCGTCGTACAAAAAGAAGTCTGGCTCACCGAAGCCGACTTTACACTATTCGCCGGCAGCTCCGCCCCCATCTCACTCGTTGGCTTCCGGATGCTGGACGGCGCCACCGATCTCGGCGAGATACTCGAAGTCATCGAACAGCCGCACCAGGTATTGTGTAAGATAGAATTAGCCGGCGGCAAGGAAGCGCTGATCCCCGTACACGAAGAGACGCTGCGGAAAGTGGATAAGAAGAAGAAGGAAGTACATGTCGAGCTGCCGGACGGGTTGCTGGACGTCTACCGCTAAACGGGCTGTTCTGCAGCAACTAAACCCAGGCTATTCCACCGCTTCTTTGATCAGGTCCCTCAGCCCCGCTTCGATCCCCATTTGTTTATCCTGGTTATACCACTTCTGCAACTCTTCCGAATAGGTGTGCGCAGTGGCGGGATTGGATTTTAACCGGATGACCAGCTGATGAGCCTTGTCGGGTCGCGGTCCCCAGCTGCCAATTACATGGAAAGCGCTGTCCAGCTGGATCACTTTTGGAATAGACATGCTGGTGCCGGTGAGGTGGGCGTTCATGAGGTCGGGATTAGCGTCGCGGTAAATAAAACGCAGTTCGATGTTACCACCCGCCGCTTCAGCCATCTTCTCCATGATAGGTGTTGACTGGGCCGAGTCGCCGCACCAGTTTTCAGTGATGACCAGCCAATGGATGGGCTTGCTCAGCTGGCCCAGGAGCTGCAGCGCCGCAGGCGAGAGTGAAACCGTTTTTTTGATACGCTGCATACGCTGCCAGTTGATGGGAACATACTTGCTGTTGCCCTCGGTTGGATTACTCGCAGCCTCCGTTTCGACGTTGGTTGTATACTGTTGGAAGGAGATGGCCTGGTTCCAGTAGTTGGCGTAGTCGGCAGGACTGAGTGTGTTCATAGTACAAATATAAGAGTGCCAAACTTCATTTTTGGTGGATTGTAATTTGGGGTAAATTTGAGGGTACACCTATTTTTATCACCCTTAAAATTGTGAGCATATGACAGAAGCAGAAATGGCGAAAAAAAAGAATAAAAAATGACCTATCATCAGCCGTTTCAGACCGCCGGATTCCACAGCTGTGACAAGGAGGTGGGTTTGAGAGTGCTCAATGGAGAAATGGACCTGAAGCCCAGCGAGAATTCATGGGATTGGTTAGGCAGCGGAATCTATTTTTGGGAGCAGAATCCGGGCCGGGCTTTGGAATATGCTAATGAATCTGCTCTGGGAAAGCAAAAGAATAAGATCAGATTATGAGCGATAGTTGAGAGTGACCGGTTTCGAAACAAAGAGTGTACGCCTGAGGACGTATCTTTGCCAAATATGCCCGCGCTGCGACCAAACATGCACGCGCCGCAACCAATATGCCGGAATCGCAACGATATATCGCCCATTTCGATCTGGACGCATTTTTTGTGTCGGTGGAATGCATCAGCGACCCCTCGCTGAAGGGCAAGCCCCTGCTGGTAGGGGGACATAGCGAGCGCGGGGTGGTGGCGGCCTGCAGTTATGAAGCGCGCAAGTATGGCATCCATTCGGCGATGCCGATGAAGACGGCGCTGCGGCTGTGCCCGCATGCGACCGTGGTGGGCAATGCAAGGGGAGAGTACAGTAAGTATTCGAGGTGGGTGACGGAGATCATTGCGGCAAAGGCGCCGTTGTTCGAGAAGGCCTCGATCGATGAGTTTTATCTGGACCTGACGGGCATGCATCGCTTCTTCGACCCCTATCAATGGACGATCGCCCTGCGGGAGGAGATTACGGCCGCCACGACGCTGCCCATCTCGTTTGCGCTGGCCTCCAACAAAATGATCTCGAAGATTGCGACACAGGAAGCAAAACCTAACGGGTATATACAGGTGCCGCCGGGAATGGAGCAGGAATTCCTTGCTCCGCTGGGGGTCAATAAAATACCGGGGGTAGGGGACCACACCTACCAGGCGCTGAAGGAAATGGGGGTGTTTACGATCCGCGACCTCAGCGAGAGGTCGATGGCCGAGCTCGAGCGTCGTTTCGGGAAGTACGGGGCCGAGCTTTATAATAAGTCGCGGGGCATCCATACGAGTGAGGTCGTGCCTTATTATGAGGCCAAGTCTATCTCGACGGAAAACACCTTCGAAGAAAACAAGACGGACCTGGATTTTCTGATGGCCGAACTGGTGCGGATGACCGAAAGGGTGGCCTACGAACTGCGGCAGGACAATAAAACCGCGGGTTGTGTGGCGGTGAAGATCCGGTATGGCGATTTTGAGACGACTTCAAGACAGGTGACGATCCCATACACTTTCTACGATGATGAGCTCATTTCAAAAGCAAAGGAGCTGTTTCACAAGCTGTGGCGCCGGGGACAGCCGATCCGCCTGCTTGGGGTGCGGCTCAGCGAGTTGACCTCAGAGGCCGTGCAAACCAATCTTTTCGAGGATACGCAGAAGAAAACACAGCTTTATAAGGCCATTGACGACATGAAGAATAAGTTTGGCAAATACGCCGTAGTAAAGGCCGGAGGCCTGGGACCGGCGGATAACCCGGGGCCGCCAACCCCCGCCGCAGGCGATTAACTGGCCATTTATGGCTAAATTGGGGAATTAACGAAAAATTTATGACTAAGTCTACAATATCGATAGGGAATTAATATCTTCGCTGTCCGCACCGGCTTTACCGGCGGAGTTTTTTTAACTTCAAATAAAAGTATATGAGTTTACGTCTCGGGGACAAAGCCCCCAACTTCCAAGCCAAGACATCGATTGGCGACATCGACTTCTACGAATTCCTGGGTGATTCCTGGGGCATCCTGTTTTCCCACCCCGCTGACTATACTCCTGTCTGTACTACCGAACTGGGGAGGACTGCCGCACTGAAGGACGAGTTCGCCAAAAGAGGTACGAAAGTACTGGCGCTGAGCGTGGACCCCGTCGAAAAACACTTAGGCTGGATCAACGATATCAACGAAACGCAGAAAGTAAACGTCGAATTCCCGATCATCGCCGACGAAGACCGGAAAGTAAGCACGCTGTATGAATTCATCCACCCCAATGCATCTGCAACCGCTACGGTACGGTCACTGGTGATCATCGGACCCGACAAGCTGGTCAAGCTGATCATCACCTATCCCGCTTCTACGGGCCGCAACTTCATCGAAGTATTACGCGTGCTCGATTCCCTGCAGCTGACTGCTAATCACAGCGTTGCTACGCCTGCCGATTGGAAGGAAGGGGAAGACGTCATCGTAGTGCCGTCGATCACGACAGAAGATGCGCAGAAGAAATTCCCGAAAGGGGTGAAAGTGATCAAGCCCTACCTGCGTTATACGCCGCAGCCTAACAAATAGGATGCAGCCGAACAAATAGTAACAAATAGTTGGATAGGTTTCCTGAGGGCCGCCCGTGACATCAGTCGCGGTCGGCCCTTTTTTTATTTTGGGGTTATTTATATATATTTACCTGTATTGTTTTAGCCCCAAATCATGAACAAGAAGACCTTACTCCTGTCTCTTCTTTTATTGTTGTTTCAGCAAGTACTGTTAGCCCAGGCTCCCCCCATTGAATGGATAAAATGTTATGGCGGCAATTATGTCGACTTCGAACCCACCATCGAGCCCACTTCGGACGGCGGTTATATTATGACCGGTGTTGTCGATGGACCGGGTGGTGACGTCAGCGGTTATCATGGCAATATCGACGTTGGCGACTATTGGGTCGTCAAAATGGATCACCAGGGCGCCATCCAATGGAGCAGGTGCCTGGGCGGAACATTTTTTGACCAGAGTCAGAGGGTGCATGAAGCGCCGGACGGGACTTTCCTTATTCTCGGAGAAGCGGCCTCCCTGCCGGGGGATGGGGATGTTACCGCGACAAATCATGGAGGAACGGACTACTGGCTGGTCAAACTCAGCGCCACCGGCAATATCCTATGGCAAAAGAGTTATGGCGGCGAGCACAACGAATATGCCTATGACTTCCAATTCACGGCCGACGGAGGATATATCCTTGCGGGCGAGACTGAATCCACCGGTGGCGATGTATCGGGCAACCATGGCGGTCGGGATAGCTGGATCGTCAAGGTCAACAGCGCCGGCAACATCGACTGGCAGCGCTGCATCGGCGGCAGCAAGGACGACGAGGCCTATTCCGTGGTGGTATTAAACGACGGATATGTCATCACCGGTTATACCAGTTCCAACGACGGCAATATGAGCGGTTATCATGGCGGCGTATTCGACATGCTGGCGGCGAAGCTGGACCTGAACGGCAGTCTTGTCTGGACAAGATCACTGGGCAGCGACAACCAGGACCAGGGCTGGGGTATCGTAAAAGGCTCAGACGGGGGCGTGGTGATTGGCGGCTGGACAGGCGGCAACAATGGGGATGTTTCGGGTAATCATGGAGACGCCGACTTTTGGCTGGTGAAACTGAACGACAAGACCGGAGCCCTCGTCTGGCAGAATTGTTATGGCGGCAGCTTTAACGAGGAGGCCTACGGCATCGGCGTTGCAGCGGATGGCGGATATGTGCTGGGCGGTTATGCCGAATCCAAAGACGGTCAGGTAACCTGCATGACCGATCGGGTCCATGCAGCCTGGATGGTCAGGACATCCGCTACGGGAACCCTGTTATGGCAAAAGACATTCAGCGGCGGTTATGTGGACGAGATAATGAGTGTAAAAGCAACACCGGACGGCGGGATCGTCGCCTCCGGGTATACCTGCCTCAGCAGTTTCCCAAATTATCATAAGGACCTGGACCCCAACCGTTCGGTGGGAGATCATTTTGTTGTCAAACTGGGGCCGGCTACGGCGACCGGGCCGGTAACCATCAGCATTTCTGCCCCACCGGCCAATATTTGCGCAGGATCCGCCCTAACGCTGACGGCTACCTCCCCCAATGCCCCTGCGGACGCTGCGTACAAATGGTTCCGAAATGGCGCCGACGTCAATAACAGCACTTCAACGTATACCGCCACAAATTTTGCCAATGGCGACCAGGTCTATTGCCAGGTGACGGTGGCGACCGGCAGCGGTAACAATTGTGCTGTTACACCGACACCACCGGCATCCACCTCCTACACGAGTAATACCGTGACCTTGTCCGTGAGCCCGATAGCAGCGCCTAAAATCAGTATCAGCGCCGATGCCGTCTCAGCCTGTTCCGGCAGCCCCCTGACTTTTACCGCGGCGGTGACAGGCGGCAGCGCCGGACCGGTTTATCAATGGCTGGTCGATGGAAGCCCGGTGGGAGCGGGGGGACCTGTATATAGTAGTGCTGGTTTGACGGATGGGAGCCTGGTGTCCTGCACGTATTCCGACAATACGGCCTGCCTTGTGGCGGGTGCAAATGTCTCGAATCTAATCAAGGCGCTTGTTATTCCTTCCGTCACCCCTTCTGTTGGTATTGTTGCGTCTGCGACCACGGTGTGTGGGGGCAGCCCGGTCAGTTTCACGGCGACGGCTGTGAATGGCGGCACGAGCCCGGTCTATCAATGGCAGATCAACGGCATGGCCGCGGCGACTGGCGGAGCCTCTTACAGCAGCAGCAGCCTGGCGGATGGGGATGTGGTGAGCTGCAGCCTGACCAGCAGCGCTGCCTGCAGCAGCCCGGTGACGGTCGGCTCAAACGCCGTAACTGTTACTGTAAAACCTTCGGTTACCTCTTCGGTAACCATCGAATACAATCCCGTCATTTGTTCGGGCTTGCCGGCGGTGTTTAAGGCCGTACCGGTTAATGTCGTCAGCCCTGCGTATGACTGGCAGGTGAATGGTCTGTCCGTGGGTTCCGGAGCGACCTATACTACGAACACCCTTGTCAATGGCGATATCGTCAGCTGCCGGCTGAAAGAAACACAGGGTTGTGCGCTGCCGTCGACGGCCAGCGTTGCATCTGTCGTATACACGACACCGGTAGTAGCAGCCGCCCCGCCGATTATCCTTTCAAAAGGACAGGCCGTAGTGCTTTCTCTGCCCGTTACCGGTGACATAGCTACCTATAGCTGGAGCCCGGCCGAAGGCCTGTCGGATGCCACGGTAGCCGGTCCGTTGGCTACTCCCCGGAAGTCGACGGTTTACACGTTGGAGGTGACGTCGCAGGACGGCTGTAAGGCGAGCGGGAGTATTACGGTGAAAGTATTCTCTACTTTGATGGTGCCGGGAGCGTTTAGTCCCAATGGGGACGGCCATAATGACGTTTTTTATGTGGTTGGCGGACCGCTTGGCAGCACGGTAAAGGACTTTCTCGTGTTCGACCGTTGGGGCGCCAGCGTTTTTCAGGTGCATGGAGTCGCGCCCGATAACCCGGCCTTTGGCTGGAACGGGCGGGTCGCGGGACAGGCCGCGCCGGAAGGGACCTATGTATATGAGATCAGGATGGGTTTTGCGGATGGGACGCAGCAGGTGTTGAAAGGGACTGTCGTGCTCGTACGGTAATGCGGGGGGGAGATAATAATTAGTATATTCATCCTTAAATTAACTGTTATGAGATTTCGGCTCCTGTCTTTGGCGGCGCTGCTTCCGGCATTGTTGCTGGTATTACCCGCATTGCTGCTCGTGCAATCTACCTTCGCGCAACGTACACTCCTTTATTGTGGTAAACTGATCGACCCTAAGTCGGGGCAGGTCTCGACCGAAATGTCCATCGTCGTCACCGGCAATAATATCACTGCCGTGCAGAAAGGCTATCTCGCCGCCACGGCAGGCGACAAGATCATCGACCTGAAGACGCGGACGGTGCTGCCCGGGCTTATCGACGCGCACGTCCACCTGGAAGATGAGGGCAGTCCCAATACCCAGCTAAAAGAGTTTACCATGAGCGCCGTGGATATTGCCTTTCAATCCACCGTTTATGCGAAGACAACGCTGATGGCCGGTTTCACGACGGTGCGGGACGTCGGCGGCACAGGTGTGAACATCGCCTTACGCAATGCCATCCGCAAGGGATTAGTCATAGGACCCCGGATATACACCGCCGGCAAGATCATCTCTTCTACAGGCGGCCATGGCGACCCTACCCACGGCTACCGGGCAGGACTATATGCAGAGCCGTCTTATACAGAGACGGTAGCCGACGGAAAAGACGCTTGTATCAAGGCCGTACGGCAGCTATATAAAGAAGGCGCCGACCTGGTGAAGATCACCGCTTCCGGCGGGGTCCTCAGCCTGGAAAAGGACGGTACGGGAGCGCAATTCTCCGATGAAGAGTTAAAGGCGATAGTCTCTACCGCCAAAGACTATGGCATGCCCGTCGCGGCGCACGCCCATGGCGCCGAAGCCATGAAAAGGGCCATCAAGGCGGGAGTCACCTCCATCGAACACGGGACATTTATGGACGATGAAGCCATCGAGCTCCTTAAAAAATACGGCGTATGGTTTGTGCCGACCATCATCGCCGGCAAGTCGGTGAGCGATTCGGCAAAGAAACCGGGTTACTTTCCACCGGTGATTGCCGGTAAGGCGCTGGCCATCGGCCCGATCATCCAGGGGACGTTTGGAAAAGCCTACAAGGCCGGGGTAAAGATAGCCTTTGGAACAGACGCCGGTGTGTATGCCCACGGCAAAAACTGGATGGAATTTGTCTACATGACGGAAGCCGGCATGCCCGCGATGGAAGCGCTGAAATGCGCAACCGGGAATGCCGCCGAACTCATCGGGGTGAGCGATAAAGTGGGCAGCATCGAGGCGGGTAAGCTCGCGGATATCATCGCCGTCGACGGCGACCCGATCAAGGATATACATGTCATGGGGCAGGTGAAGTTTGTGATGAAGGACGGCGTCGTGTATAAGAACGAATAACACATTATTCCGACCGCAAACTCTTCACCGGGTTCATCGTCGCGGCCTTCAGCGACTGATAGCTCACTGTTAGCAGCGTGACCACCAGCGTGCCCATGCCGGCCAGCGCGAAGATCCACCAGGGCAAGCTGGTGTGATGCTGATAGCTTTCCAGCCATTTATTCATCAGGAGATAACCGATGGGCATCGAAACGAAAAAGGAAATAACCACCAGCTTGAAGAAATCCATCGACAGCAGGCCCCAGAGGTTGACGACCCCGGCTCCCAGCACTTTCCGGACGCCTATCTCCTTCGTGCGCTGCTCGGCCACAAAGGAAGCCAGGCCAAAGAGACCCAGACAGGAGATGAAGATGGCCAGCGAAGTAAAAACGGTGGCGAGGTTGCCGATCCGTTCTTCGGCCTCGAATTTCCGGTCGTATTCATCGTCCATGAACTGGTAGATGAAGGGGCTGCTTGGATTATATTTTTTAAAGACAGGCGCCAGGGCGTCGATGGCAGTGTGGACGGAAGACCCGGGCTTCAGGCGCATAGTGATCGACGATACATACCCGTCGCCAAGGAATATCGCGGGTTGGATATCCTCATAGGGATTATCGGTGATCATGTCATTTACGACTCCAACGACCGTATAATTTTTTCCAAAAAATTTCATGGTCTCGCCGACGGGGTTGGGGATACCGATCTGTTTGACGGCGGCTTCGTTGAGTAGCATGGCGCTGGAATCCGTTGCAAACTCTGTGCTGAAGTCACGGCCCTGTTTGACATGCCAGCCCACTGTCTTACCGAATTCACGGGACACGTTGACATTCCGGAAGAAAATGCTTTCCTGGTCGGGTCTTTTGCCGCGCCAGTACAGGTCGTTCCCGTTTTGAAAGGCGGTGATCTTCATCGAGGACGTAGCGATGCTCCGGACCAGCTGTTTTTGCAGCAGCTCTTCGCGCAGCACGGGGTAGTTCTTGGAAATATCGGGCGTGTTCATATCGACGGCGACCAGCCCTTCGCGGTTGTACCCGATGGGTCGGTCTTTGGCATACTCTATCTGCCGGAAGACCATGATCGTTCCGATGATAAGGGTCAATGAAACGCTGAATTGCAACGTGACCAATATCTTGCGCGGCAGTGACGCGTAGCGGCCGAGACGGAAAGTCCCCTTCAGGACTTTCACCGGATCGAAGTGCGAAAGATAAAAGGCCGGGTAGCTGCCGGCAAGAAACCCGGTGAACAGGATAAAGCCGGCGGCCAGCAACCAGAATAAACCATTGTTCCAGGGCAAGACCATTTTTTTGGCGGCTACCGAATTAAAGAAGGGCAGGGAAGCTTCCACCAGGGCCAGCGACAGTATAAAGGCCAGGGTTGCTACGAGGATCGACTCGGTGAGGAACTGGACGACGAGTTGTTTCGTTAGCGATCCGACGGTCTTGCGGATGCCGACTTCCTTGGCGCGGCGCTCGCTGCGGGCGGTGGAGAGGTTCATGAAATTGATACAGGCCAGCAGCAGCACGAACCCGCCGATGATACCAAACAGCCATACGAACTGGATGCGGCCGCCGGTGGCTTTGCCATTGGTAAATTCGTTGTAGAGGTGAAGCTTATCGAGGGGGTGGACCAATGCTTCTTCCTTAAAACCTTTGGCGTATGGCGTCGGCAGGCTCTTGATCCGGGCCGTGGCCTGTTCGGCGGTGACATGGGGAGCTAACTGCACATATAACTGACCGTTATGGTCATTCCAGGTGGTATTATTGGCATGATAGGCATTATCCTTGTTATTCCAGGGCAGGATAACCCCGGTGCCGGCGAGGCTGGTATTGTTGGGCAGGTCTTCATAAACGCCGCCGACTTTGAATTCCAGCCGGCTGTCATATTGGAAGGTTTTATTGATAGGGTCGGTCTTGTCGAACAGCGCCCTGGCAAGCGAAGCCGAGATCAGCGCCGTGCTGGGGTCCTTTGCTGCGGCGATGCTGCCTTCCAACATTTTGAAAGTAAATATTTCCGGAAGCTGGTACTCGGCCCAAAGGGTGGGGACGGTCAGCTTTTTGTCGCCGGCTGAAATGAGGTGGTTGCTGCCGTCGTGGGCAAGGGCGATACTGCTGAAAAGGTCGCGGTACCGGGTCCGGAAGACCTGCCCCAGCGGCATGGCGACAGTTCTGCCGGTGTAGGAGTGTTCGGGTGTGGATTGGGTGATCATCGCCTGCGCGATGCGGCTGTGGTTGGTGTGATAGTGGTCGAAGGTCAGCTCGTCGGTGATCCACAGACCGATGACCAGGGCGATGGCCATGCCGGTGGCCAGGCCGATGATGTTGATGGCGGTATAACCTTTATTCTTGCCGAGGTGACGCCAGGCGATGCGGAAATAGGTTCTGAGCATGATTTTGCAGATTTGCCGGGATGATTATGCGGGAGGTCGAACCAAGATGATGCCGGGCTGATATATATTTGTTTACCAACTGGTTGAACTTTGAATACTGGCCAGGCCTGTTCGTTTTTGATACAAGGAGTGTGCGGTGACAGAAATTAGATAGTATGGCCAATCTCCCAGTGCAAACCGAACGGATCGGCAAGACGGCCGAGGCGCCAGCCATGTTCCTCACCTACAGGAAAAATCTCCGTTGCGCCGGCTGCGAGTGCCCGGCCACAACCGAGTGAAACGAAGGTTGCGAACGAGGAGGAGCGTGGCGAAGCAGCTCCGACGAAGTTCTGGCATCCGGGTCGGCCACCGTCAGGATGAGGCGAATGGAATCGCCGCCAAGAGGTTGAACACTGGAATCGCCGCCAGGCGTGCTGACACCAGCGTTGTTTGGCGTGCTGCCGCCCTCGCTGCTGACCCAAAATTCTGCTCCGCCGATGGAAAGCCGGACAACCACACCGCCGCCAGGATCTTCCAGGCGATAGGTTTCGGTTGCGCCCAGGGCCCGTTTATAAAAGTCCACGGCTTTAACGCCATCGGAGACGGTGAGCCATGGAGCGAGCGAAGTATGGATGGGGTTGCCGGGCATGCAGGCTCAAGGTAATGCAAAAAACCTCTTACCAGACAGCCGGTGTATCGTTAGCGGACAATGAACCGCAGTCGCGCGAGCGCAAAACATTGATTAAGAGTGCGGTGGCGAATCGGCATTTTTTTCGCAGCAGACAAATCATGCTAAAAGCGTATTTCATCACCGCCTGGCGGAACCTCATCCGCAACAAAGTGTACAGTAGTTTGAACATCGCCGGTCTTGCCGCAGGCATGGCCGTGGCCCTGCTGATCGGGCTCTGGGTTGATGACCAGTCTTCCTACGATAGATTTTTGCCCGGGTATCAGCAGGCTTACCAGGTGCGGTTCCGGTACAGCGACAACGGAGTTATCCGCACTCAGCCAATGATGTGTATTCCGCTGGCGGCTGCGCTGAAGAACGATATCCCCGAAGTGGCGCATACTGCGATGAGTTTTGGGCCGGTGGGACTTGACCTGAATGTCGGAGACCGACGGCTCTCAGTAGACGACATGATCGGCGGTGAAGAATTCCTCGAGATCTTTCAATTCCCGCTGATTAAGGGTAATGCAAAGGATGCGCTGAAGGATGTTTATTCTATCGTGCTGACGGAGTCGACGGCGAAGGCTTTGTTCGGGACTACCGACGTACTGGACAGACAGGTCCGAAGCAGCAATGGCGACAACCTGCGCGTGACGGCGGTGATGAAGGACGTTCCAAAGAATTCTACGATACAGTTCAAATGTATCACGCCTTTCAGCGCGTTTGCCTCCGGCGGTTGGGTCAAGGCGGCTGTCAACAACTGGAACCACTGTTTCTTTGGACTCTATGCTTCATTGAGGCCGCGCGCCACCTATGCACAGGTCGAACCCAAGGCGCGGATGCTGGTACAGAAATATGCCCCTGATACCTATAAAACCTTTCAGCAGCAGGTGGTGATGCAGCCGTTAAAGGATTGGCATCTGTATACCGACTTTAAGGATGGCTATCCCGCCGGCGGGCTGGTCGATTATGTCCGTCTGTTTAGTATCATTGGGGTGCTGGTTTTGTTGATCGCCTGTATCAACTTTATGAACCTTTCTACAGCGCGCAGTGAGCGGCGTGCCCGCGAAGTAGGCGTCCGCAAGGTCATCGGTTCCAGCAGGGCGGGGTTGATCCTGCAGTTCCTGATCGAGTCTGTCATTATTACGTTTATTAGTTTTGGGCTGTCAATCCTGTTGGTGCAGCTGGCATTGCCGGGTTTTAATGCGCTCATCAAAACACAGATCGCCATACCCTGGTCGAACTTTTCGTTCTGGGCCGTGATGGTCGGTTATGTGCTGGTCACAGGCCTGTTGGCGGGCAGCCGGCCGGCCTTTTATCTTTCTTCTTTTCAGCCGGTGAAGGTGCTGAAAGGAGCACTGCGGGTGGGCAGATCGGCCACGCTCCCGCGAAAGGTACTGGTGGTATTGCAGTTCAGCTGCAGCATCGGGCTCATCATCAGTACAGTCATCATTTATCAGCAGATACAATACGCGCGGAGCCGCCCTATGGGCTATGATCCCAATCGCCTCCTGGTGACCGGGCGTTATGGCCATTTTGAGGCGCTGAAACGGGAGGTGCTGGGTTCCGGGATGGTAACCAGTATGACGCGCAGCCTAAGCCCGGCGACGGATGTTTATTCGCATAATGTCATCGACGACTGGCCGGGGCGGCAGCCAAACGAAGCGCTAAACCTGGCGATGAATGCCCTGGCCGATAGCGATTATTTCAAAACGATGGGTATGCAGCTCGTCGCCGGCCGCAACTTCACCGGCAATTTTGCCGTGGACAGCCTGGATGTTATACTGAATGAAGCGGCGGTTCGCCGGATGCGGCTAAAGCAGCCATTGAACCAGATCATCACCTGGCATTTGTCCAATGCGCCCAATCGGCTGCGTATTATCGGTGTCGTCAAAGACGCGTTGACCAATAACCCTTTTGGTGCGGCGGAACCAACGGTATTTGTCTTTCAGCCCGATTGGACCTTCGCCCTGACCTACCGGTTGGCGCCGGAGGTAAATACGCAAGTGGCCTTGTCGAGGCTGGAGCCGATCTTTCATAAATACAATCCGGACTTTCCCTTCGATTATGATTTTGTAGATGAAAGGTATGCGCAAAAATTCGTGCTGGAAATGCTCATCGGGAAGCTGGCGGGTATCTTCGCGGTATTGGCTATCTTTATTTCCTGTCTGGGCTTATTCGGGCTGGCGGCCTATACGGCGGAGCAGCGCACGCGGGAGATAGGCATCCGAAAAGTCCTGGGCGCCTCGATAGCGCAGGTGCTGGTTTTGCTGTCGCGTGATTTTATCTTGTTGGTAGGGATCAGTTGTTTCATCGCATCGCCGCTGGCCTGGTATTTTTCACACCAGTGGCTGCAAGGATATTATTACCGGATCTCCGTCGGCCCGGGAGTATTTTTACTTTCAGGATTGGTGGCGATGGTGATCACGGCGGCGACGATTAGTTTTCAGGCCGTGAAGGCGGCACTCATGAACCCGGTTAAAAGTTTGAGGTCAGAATGATACCCAAAGGCATGTTTCAGCCGGCTGAATTAAAAAGCGAGGCCTATCTTCCCTGGTCGCAGGGGCGGGGGGTAGACGTATGGGCGATGATCGTCGCATCGCTGACCGGCGACCTGGCGGCCATGAAAACGCTGGTTGCCCGCGACCGGCGACTGCTCCACTGCTCGTATGAATACTTTACGCCGATCCGGTTTGCGGTGCGTGAGAACCAGCGGGCGATCGTGGATTATTTATTGGCGGAGGGGGTGAACCCGATGGAGCTGATCGGAGAGTCTTTGACCAGCCTGGCTCGTGACCGGGGACATGCTGAGTTGCTGGAATTTTTGGAGCGGCTGATTTACGAACGTTATCATATACAACCGGCGGGCACTGAGATTGCCGCCGCTATCAGGGACCAGGACTTGCCGCGGCTGCGGGGGATCATTGAAGTGAAGCCGGACTTAGTTGATGCCGCGGATGAGAGGGGCAACCAGCCGATACACTGGGCGGTGCTGACCCGGGAGATCGATGTCATCGATTACCTGTTGAGCCGCGGTGCAGACATCGGGGCGCAGCGGCCCGATGGGGCCCGGCCGATGGATCTGACAAATGGCGATTATCATTATAGAAGCTGGTATCGGGACCTGCCGCCGACCGGCTTGCGCAAACATGAAGTGTTGGTTGGTTATTTGATGGGGCGGGGCGCCTACTGTGATATCAGCGTTGCGGCAAAGGTTGGGTACTACCAACGGGTGCAGGAATTATTGGACCAGGACCCGGGACTGGTTAACAGGCTTCCGGACTGGGTGAGTTACTATAGCGGTCTCCCGTTGCGAAATGCCGCTGCAGCAGGACATATGGAAATAGTGAAGCTGCTGTTGCACCGAGGCGCAAATGTCGACGAGCCGGAGCCGGGTATTGCGCCCATGGGCGGGGCCCTTCATTCAGCGATCGGCGGCAGGCACTATGAGATAGCACGGCTGTTGCTCGATCATGGGGCGAATGCCAATGCAGCAGTGGAGTCGTCGGGCGACTGTTTACTCATGGCGCGTCATGTGGGTGCGCCGCAGGAATTTATCGACCTGATCGCGTCGCATGCCAACCGGCGTGCCGTCGATATTGTTGCCTACGAAGCCGACGGGGATGTGCTGCGCGGACTGCTGGAAGCAGACCCTGGTTTTGATGTGGCGCCTTACCTGGGCCGGCTGATCAGCGAGGACCGTCGCGACCAGCTCGAACTGATACTCCGCTACCAGCCGGATGTCTTTAGGGCGGCGCGCGAGGATGGGGCGGCCTGGTGGGACTCTGCCAGTTTTTGTTCGGCGGAACAGGCGCGTTGGTTGTTTCAGCAGGGCCTGGACCCAAGGCTGCGGAATTGGCTGGGCATTACACGGCTACACCGGTGTGCGGGAAAAGGAGAGATAGACATTGCGGCGGTCTGCCTTGAATTCGGCGCCGACATCAATGCGGTTGAAACGCAGTGGGGATCGACGCCGCTGGGCTGGGCCGTGCGGTTGGGTATATCCGAGAAGGATACGAACGAGGAGGAGCGAGGGACGACGCTCCGACGAAGTTCTGAGATGGCGCAGTGGCTGATGGCGCAGGGTGCGGTTTAAATTTTCCACTTTTTTAATTGTTGCATCAACGCGCGCATGTCCTTGGGCAGGGGCGCTTCCAGCGTATGATACTCACCGTTGGCATCCTTAAAATGCAGGAGCTGTGAGTGCAGGGCGAGGCGGGAGAGGATGGGGCGTTCCTGTTCCTCGTTTTTGGAGAGCTTGAAGTTGCGTTTGAAGGAGGAAAGGAGGATGGGGCGGGCGTCGCCATAGAGTTCGTCGCAGACGATGGGGTGGCCGAGGGCCTGCATGTGGACCCGGATCTGGTGGGTGCGGCCGGTGTGGATGTTGAACTGCACGAGGGAGTAAAGGCCCAGGTCTTCGATGACTTCATAGTCGGTGAGGGAGGCTTTGCCGTGTTTGTTGACGGCCATAGTGCCGGGTTTGGCGGGGTGTTCCATGATGGGAAGGTCGATGCTGCCCTTCTTTTCTGTGAGGCTGCCCTGGACGAGGCCCAGGTAGAATTTTTCGACGTCGCGCTGTTCGAAGGCTACGGAGAGGAATTTGTGCGTTTCTTCGTCTTTTGCAAAGACGATGACGCCGCTGGTTTCACGGTCGAGGCGATGGACAGTGAAGATATTGCCATATTTTTCGCGCAGCAACGATTTGAGCGAGGGCTCCTTGCCTTCGCGGTCGGGGATGCTGAGCAGGCCGGCGGGTTTATTGATGGCGACGAAGGAGGTGTTCTCGAACAGTATTTCGAATTTGTACATACAAATTGGTTTTGCGGCGAAAAGGTATATAGTGCGGGCCGGGCGGATTATTCGCCGTCGTCGTTGAATTTGGATGGTTTGTGCTGGCGGCGTGATTTGGGTTTTGCTGCCGTGCCGGCCGGTTTGCGACCCTTGGGAGGAATCGATGAGGCCGGGCGTTTGCCGGGTTTGGGCGCGGCGGCCTGTTTGGCCGGGGCGCCTGTCGGGGGCGCGGTTTGTTTGGCCGGTGCGCCTGCTGAGGGCGAGGTCTGTTTGCCCGGGATTTTGCCTGCCGGGCCTTTCGCATATGCGTGGGCGTCTTCATTCGCGGCAACCCACTCTTTGGTACGGGCGGGCGACCCTTTCATGGAAGAGTTGAGATATTTTAAAATACGTAGTTCCTTTTCCGTTAGGAGGCGCCACGTGCCGCGCTGCACGTTCTTCTTGGTGAGCCCGGCATACATCACGCGGTCGAGCCCCCTGACGTCATAACCCAGGTGTTCGAAAATGCGGCGGACGATGCGGTTGCGGCCGCTGTGGATCTCGAGCCCGATCTGCGTTTTGTCTTTGGGGTCGGCATAGGCGAGCACGTCGACATGGGCAAGACCATCTTCGAGTTTTATCTCTCCGCCGATGATCTTATCGAAGTCGGCCTTGGTCAGCGCTTTGTCGAGAGTAACGTGGTATATCTTCTTTATTTCGTGGCTGGGGTGGGCAAGCTTTTGGGCGAGGTCGCCGTCGTTGGTGAGCAGCAGCACGCCGGACGTGTTGCGGTCGAGACGTCCAACCGGGAAGACACGTTCCTGGGTAGCCTGGCGGATGAGGTCCAACACCGTTTTGCGCCCTTGCGGGTCGTCGGTGGTGGTGATGTAATCCTTTGGTTTATTGAGCAGGATATAAACGAAGTTACGGGAGATGGTCACCTTTTTATTGTTGACTTTAACCGTATCCGTAGGCAGGACCTTGGTGCCGGGTTCGGTGACGGTCTGGCCGTTGACGGTGACCTTGCCGACGCGAATCAGGTCGGCTGCGTCGCGTCGCGAGCAGATGCCGCCGTGGGCGATGTATTTGTTAAGGGGCAGGGTTTCGCCGGTGGGGGCTGGGCCAGAGCCGGGTCTGACGGGAGCGCCAGATGCGGGGCCTTTGGGGGCGCCAGATGCTGAGCCTTTACCGGGAGCGCCTGCGGGGGCCACAAAACTTTTACCTGGAGATCCAGCCTGTTGGGCCGGAATATCCTTGCCGCGTTTGAGCGTAAGGGTAGGAGGGGGTGTTTTGCCAGGGGCGCCTGCAGGAGCAGGACGGCCAAAAGGCGCGGCGCCACGTGCAGGACGGCCGCCGGGCGCGGGCCTACCACCGGGTGTAGTCCTTCCACCAGGCCCGGGCCTTCCACCAACCGCAGGCCTGTCTGCCGGGAATTGTGCCCCCCGGGCCTGCCGCTTCTCTTCAAAACGCCGTTCGATAGCCTCTTTACGCTCTTTTTTGACTGCTTTCTTTTCCTGGCGAAACTCTTCCTTGATAGCGCTGTTGCGCTTCTTATTGTAGAACTTGCTGAAATTATCCGTTTTACGCTTCATGATCGGTGGGGATTTGCTGTTTTACAACAGTAATGAGATAAAGCGCGAAGATACGGAAAATACCACTACCCGATGGCTTCCTCAACCAGGAGTACCGGATAATCCGTATAACCCTTTTTGCCGGAAGGGAAAAAGGATTCCGTACCGAGGGAGCTGGAGGCTATCTGTATGGCGGAGCCATGATCCTTTAGAAACTGAATGGCATTCTGCTTGTCGGTTGAAAGATTTATGGGAACCTCGATGCTGTTGAATATAATGGTGCATTACGAATTTAAAGTCCGGTTCTATGTCTATCTTTTTGACGTAGCCCTGGCCAAGGGAAGCAGGAAGTTTCAGCCTGTTGTTGACGACAGGCACCTTCAGCTTTTCTGCAAAGCTGGTCAGAAAATTTTAGTAGTTACGCGATTTCAGATATTCGTCCAATTCCTTTTTTGTCATCGGCAGCTTGCCAGGATAATGGTTCAGCCAATCCAGGAAGTCTTTTCTGATCTCCTCCGACCACTCGCTGTCGATTTGCCCGGCCAGGTATTTCTTTTCGCGCAGGCGCTGGTGACCAAATTCATCCCGCAGCTCGGTGATCTCGGACGTAAGCACCACGGTATCCAGGAGATGGGCAGGAATGAAGATGACGCCGTATTTGTTGGCCAGCACGGCATCCCCGGGCAGTACGACGGCCCTGCCGATGCGGATGGGGGCGTTGATGGAAGTCAGCATCATATCCTTGATATAGGAAGGGTCTACTCCTTTTATCCAGCCGTTGAATCCGCTGATCTCGCTAAGGCCGGCTTCGTCGCGGACGCTGCCGTAAAAGATGACCCCGCGGTGCGACCGGGAATAGATGGAGTTGCCCAGGTTGTCCCCGATGAGGGTGCCCTCGGCCATTTTCAGATACCCATCCGCGACATAGACATCCCCTTCGGTAAGTATATCGATGGGCCAGGAGTTGGTGCCACCCTGCTGGTTGCGGCCTTCTGCCTTGCCCTCTTCCTTTATCGTGTTGATGAGGTCGGGACGGGAAGGCATATACTGGGCGGTGACGACACGACCGGTCATCGCGCCGCTGTCGGGGTGGATGACATGCCAGTTGCCTTCATATTGGTTATTATAACCGTGGTTGCGGAGGACGTTCCAGACGTCTTCCAGGGAAATCTCCTTCAGGCGCTGCAGCATGATGTCGGATACCCTGGGCCGCCCGTCAGGAAAACGTTCGCCCTTCCAGCCGGAAGTCAGGGCCTTGATGTACTCAGGGGACGAACCGACGCGCTGTGCGCGAGTGACAATGACAAGACAAAACAGAACGAAACAAGTGATTAGAGATCTCATATTTTATTTGATGATTGGAGTGATTGTCCCGCACGTTTCGGGGACCGGGAGTGCGTGTTATTGCATTTGTAAAGAAAAACCGTGCCGGCGATGAGCAGGATGACTGCGGCGGCTATGGCGCGCAGCCAGGAGATGCGGCGGATGGGGAGACGTTCTATGGGCAGCGGCCGGGGTAGGCCAGGCGTTGCTGGCTGATTTGGATATCGCGGGAATCGAGCCTTGTCATCAGATGGCGTTGTGGTTGGCATAATCTTTACCCACTAAAAGTAATGAAAATGCAAATAATTTGCAATATTCCTACAGGGAGGCCATTCGATCATTCCAGCCGGAACACCAGGGGCTGGCGTTTGTAACTTTCGGAAAACACTCCGCCTACGATCGCCGGTTCCCAGTCCGGCATCAGCTTCGCCACCCGGAGCGCCTCCGCATCCAGGTATTTATCGATGGATTGGCCTATCGTGAAATCGGAGGCTTTTCCCTCCTTTGAGATCTTGAATCCAATAACGACAACTCCTTGTATCTCATGAACGACGGCGCTGTCCGGATATTTCAATGTCCTGTACAGAAAGCGTTGGTAGTGAGATGCACCGCCAGGATATTCAGACTCCCGCATAAATACCATCATTGACTTATTACGTGATCCGTCCTCATTGTAAAATTTACCGGATACCTGTTTTCCGTTTTCGTATTGTGCCTTGCCCGATAATTTGCCGTTAGGATAATAGCCTAACCATTCGCCCTCCTCTTTGTCATTCTTATAATTTCCTATCACTCTTGTATGCCCATCGGGATAATAAATAACATGCGGCCCTTCGGCTTTGCCTTTTACATACGTCTCAAAATGCTGGATCTCTCCCTTTTCGTCATAATAGCTGAACTGTCCCTGGCTGATGTGGAAGGAATCATCTGCATAGCCGGCTTTCATTTGAATGACCCCTGACATATAGTGATCGGTTACCTGCCAGCCGGAATCGTTTTTTACCACGGTGCGGTAATAGTGGGCCTTATCCCGGGTAGTTGTCTTCCAGGCGAAGTTGAAGTAGGTTGTATCCTGGGCCAGGGCTGGAAATACAGCGGACAAGACTAAGAGAAGAATAATCGTTTTTTTCATGTAGGCAAATATAGTTCACCAATTGGACGAATGCAAGCGTCAGGGCCGTGGCGCTTACACTTTCCGGTCATAATCCCATTTCCTCGTGCCGGACCCTTTGTTTTGATATACCCGCCAGGTCTTCCCTTCCCGGCCATATTTGACTTCTTTCAACAGCTCGTACCGGATATCCCGGGGGAAGAGGATATGCCACCAGATATGGTGTTTGTAGGGTTTGTCCAGCAAATCCAGCTGCGCCAGAATTTCATACGACGAGGAGGCGCAGCGCATGCCCAGCACGGCGTAATCATAGGGAGTATGCGTGGTGTAGGCTCTGCCAATGCTGTCGAGTTTTCTTTTTTGCTTTGGTGAGACGGGAATGCTAACGACCAGGCGTTTGAGGCTGTCGATAGGATACCTGGCGCCGGTGTAATTGAATGTTTCCCAGAAACGCCTGACAGTTTTTATTGTATAAGCGGACTTGAAGTTGGCCGGTTTACACCGGGCAAAGATGTGACAAAAAGGATGATACTTGGTTGGCCCGAAGCTCAGCACGCGGTCCTCATCTATCTGGATGGCGACATGCCCGCCCGGTCTTCCCCCAAACCATTTGTACTCTTTGGGATGGCCTTTCGCGGGTTTTGAGCCGTAAATGATCAACACGCGGATGCTATCCCGGGTTTGCGGAAAGGCTTTACCGGAAAGAAAACAAAAGAAGAGGAGAAGGAATGGTTTCACAGTTTAGGGTTTGGATATCTATCCGTTGCCGGATGAAAATTACTCCAGGAATGCCAAAACTCCTGGTAGGATTGTACCGGTTGTAATTGCTGATCTTTTAACGACCCACTCAAACATTTTCCGCTATAGCTCCACAGAGAACCGGTATTACTGTCTTTTAGCAATTGCTGCCCCGGGACCTGCCCGAATTGAAGCTCCCGTCCCTGGACATTCCTGTCCCAAACATGAAAGCTGGTAGAGTCGGCGCCGAGCACTAACAGGATCGGACGGCTGCCAATGGCATCCTGTATCAGCGGATGACTGATCAGCTCGTTCCAGTCATAAGCCTTTGTGCGCTTGCCTACCCGCACACCGACTACCCAGGATTTTGCTTTCCAGGACGCAGAGTCCCTTCTCTCAAGGCTTCCTTTGATCGTGCCCTTGTCGTAATCCGTGAGATCATCATATCGTTTTGTAAAAAAAGTATCAGGCTGCAGGATCTTTGTACCGGGATATTCGGCCACCCATTCGGCCAGTGAAGACTGTGAAGAAGGCAGCTCGGTAAGCCGGGTATTTTTTAAAGGACCTGCTATCGAGACACCCGTTGCCTGCTGCCACCAGCTTTTGGTCGTAATATCTTCAAACATCGCATTGAAATGATCCATGCCTACCAGCCGGAAATCCTCCGCCTTGCCATTCACCAATGGACTAAAAACCCTTCCCGTTCTGCAAACCGTGCAGTAGGTGACCATTACAGGTCTATTCCCAATCGTGTCCCTCACCTGGTGATGATAACCAATCACCTGTATGGGATAGGCCCGCGCTTCCCCGTTGAGGACTACTCCGATGACCAGTCTGTCCGAAGGTATTTTATTGGTGGCAGCGCTGGCAAAGTTGATCGTTTTAGGTTGGTAGAACATCTTATCGGCTTCAAAACGAAAATTGAAGAAATAAAACACGATGCCATAAAAGATCAATACCACCGACAGCAAGACTTTCGACCATCGCTGTCCGTTGATCAGATAGCTGTACAACGGGACAATAACCAGGAGCAGGCCGATAAGCCGAAGGACTAACCTGTTCCGGTCGATGAAATAAGCAAGCCCGATCGTATTGGAATGCTGGCTACCGGGAAAAGGCATGATAAAGTATACCCTCAGGATTTCGGTCGCAAACAATAGGAGGATGCCGGTGATTAAGGCCAATCGTTTCATGTTTGCAAGTTAATACCAATAATTCTTATTTTTTCCTACTGATAATCAACTAATTAATTTTTCCGGCGCTTTCTGCCTGTACGATTTTCTTCTTATAAGCGTTTAATAGGGAGTCCGTAGTCCGATACCCGTACCCTAACCCGAAAACGCTTCTATGATAAAACACATAGATTATCTTTATTTTAATATCTATAGCTATTTCTATCGAATAAGCCAATACAGGCAAACTGTCAATCCCCGCATGCAGGCTATGTATATGTTCTCCCTCGGCTCAGGGGGATGGCTGCTCTTATTCGAGACCATTTATTTACATCTTTTCAAACATTCCCGGTTTGCATCAAAAATGGAGTCCACTATTTTTGCGGGTACTATTTATATGCTGACCGCGGCTTTCTTTCACTATATTTTTATTATTAAAGACCGTGACCTGAAGATTGTTGGGAAATATGAGGCCTTGTCCGATGGGCATCCAAGGAGGAAGCTGCATTTGATATTGTCGCTTAGTGTACTGTTATTACCCTATTTATTATTGATTTGTTCCGCCATTTTTTTCCCCCGGCGCGGGTGATAAGCGCCCGCAAGGGGACTTTTTTGTGGCTTTTTTCTGGCAATCAAAAAAAGAGCTAATTTCCCCCCTGTTTTGAATAAGATTCTATTAGTCATAGTATTGGCATTGGGGGGCCAGTGTGTTTTGGGACAGGTGGAGGTCTCCGGGACGGTGTATGACCGTTCGCAACTCTTTGTCATGCCGCGGGTCAGCGTTATGTCAACTTCGGGAAAGGGTACGATGACCGATTCGGTGGGTTATTATACCATCAGACTGACAACCGGCGACTCCGTTTATTTCTCCTACCTGGGCAAGGCGACCCAGAAATTCCCGGTAAAAAGCACCCAATCGAACTACCCCCTGAATATTAGCCTGGCGGTGACGGTCGATAGCCTGCCCCTCGTGGTAGTTCGGCCCAAACTGTACCGGTATGATTCATTGGCTAACCGGGATGAATACCGTAAAGTATTCGAATATGAACCGGAATACCTGACTGGCAGCGGCGGGTTCAACCTCGATATGTTGTTCAATGCGAAGAAAAATCGCCAGATGATGGCTTTGCAGCGCCGGCTGATCGAGCAGGAACAGGACAGGTATGTCGATCATCGGTTTAATAAGACGTTGGTGAAACGGATCACCGGTTTGCAGTCGCCCGCGCTGGATACCTTTATGCGGGTATACCGGCCGACGTATGAGTATATCCTGAACTGCGAGAATGACTATGAGTTTTATAAGTATATCAGGGATTGCGGGTTGCATTTTTCGCAGAGAAAAGAAAATTGATATATGGATACAGCGTTTTCCCCGGTGAAGATGTCTATCAAGGACCCGACGCTGCCGGGCGGTCGGAGACTGGCTAAACATAACCATAGCAACATAGGTCACATAGGCAAGGCCCCGGAAAGGGGCTTTGTTATTTTTTAGGGGCGGCCCATTTCCCCACCCGGTGTTTGACAGCAATAAGGTCCACACCGGCCGCTTGCATTTTCAATTCTGCTTCTGCTTCAATCTGATCTTTCAGCTCTGTCAATGTTTCATCGAATGAAACGTGCTTATCCATCATATAGCTCATATCGTATTCAATCTCTTCCCAGGTAGAAATGTCGGCGTGATTATGTTGAAGCTGAACTTCCAGCTTGTCGAGGGCGCCCGCGACTTTTGCTTCATAGGTTTGTTTGTGCTCAAACTCATAAAACAGGTCGTAAATCTCCTGACCGTTGGTGTCTCTCAGCGCCTTCCTGATATTTTCAATGGCGGCTTTTTCCCGCTCTTCTTTTTGAACGCGGATGGAAGGGTCCCGTAGAACGTCTAAGGCTGAGACATCTCTGGCTTCGACCTCAACCAGGTCATGTATGATGATCATTTTGAGCAGCCGGGCAGTGTCGACTTTCGTCGTTAACAGCGGTTCGATCAGCACGGCCATCAGGGACATTCTCCAGGTATGTTCCGCGACGCTTTCCTGTCTGCCGCTGGATAAATAACTATGGCGCAGCTCGAATTTTTTTGGAAATGACCGATCGGTCATTTATCTTTGTATTCAAATAGGAATGAAAATGTCAAAAGGGGAAGAAACAAGGCAATTTATCATTGAACGGTCGGCTCCGATCTTTAATACAAAAGGGATAGCAGCGACGGCGATGAGTGATATAATGGAGGCCACCCGGTTGTCCAAGGGAAGCCTGTACGTTCACTTCGAAAATAAAGACGTATTGGCGGGTGAGGTCGTTGAGTATAATCTGAATGCGCAGTCGGGGAAGATCCGGTCCCAGGTTGAGAAGCACCTGACCGCTAAAGACAGGCTGTTTGCTTTTATAGATACTTTGAGCGATCCCCTGCATCCCCCGGTCACAGGGGGGTGCCCCATTATGAATTTTGGACTGGAAGCGGATGATACGAACCCGGCAATAAAAAATAAAGTGTACCGGACTATCGAACAATCCGAGGTCTGGATCGCTGAGATAATAAAACAAGGGATCAGGGCCGGGGAATTCAAGCCCGGATGGAATTACAAGGAATTTGCCACTGTCATGTTCGCCATGATAGAAGGCGGTGTCATGATATGTCGTATTGCCGGTAACAGTACCCGGATGAAAGCCATATCCGGCGCTGTTAAAAAAATGATCACGGAACAATTACTATAAATTTTTTTACTCAATAAATGACCGATCGGTCATGTATTCAAAAGAACTTTTAAACAATTAAAATTTAAAATTATGAAAAAGGAAAAAGTATGGTTCGTAACAGGGGCGTCGAAAGGTTTTGGTTTGGAGATAGCCAAAGCAGCCCTTACCGCCGGAGATAAAGTCGTTGCCACAGTGAGAAACAATCCTGAGCAGCTGAGATCAACTTTAGAGCATGATGACAAGCTCCTGGTAGTTGTATTGGATGTGACCAAAGAAGGACAGGTAAAGGAAGGCGTACAAAATGCCATCGCGAGATTCGGCGCCATAGACGTACTCGTCAACAATGCCGGATATGGGTTGCTGGGCGCAACGGAAGAAGCTTCCGACGAAGAGGTCCGGAAACAATACGATACCAATGTCTTTGGACTGTTGAATGTCACGCGGGCCGTCCTGCCGCACATGCGTCATAAAAAAGCCGGCCATATTATCAATATTTCTTCCCTCTTTGGATATGGTGCTTCGACACCCGGTCTTGGTATTTACGGGTCCACCAAATTTGCAGTAGAAGGTATATCGGAAGGGTTGGCCCTGGAGGTCGGGCCCCTGGGCATCCATGTAACGTCTGTAGCGCCGGGGCTTTTCAGTACCGATTTTGTCTCTGCCAGCTCCTACCAGGCGGCCCGTGTTGTACTGGACGATTATAAGGATACCGTAGGCGCCATAAGGCAAGCCATAGTACACCTGGATGGCAAGCAGCCCGGCGACCCAGCCAAACTTGCCCGGGTGATCGTCAAGCTGGCCGAAACCAGGAATCCTCCGCTTCACTTACCCATCGGGAAAGATGCCGTCGCCGCCTTCCGGACAAAAACAGAGAAGATTGAAAAAGAAGTCAACGAATGGGAAGAAGTATCCAGCAGTACGGATCACACGAAATAAATAACAAAACAATCATCATGAGAACAGCATCGCAACTATTAAAGGCCTACCTGGATAATGTTCAGGATGCTGAACTGGCCTCTTCCCTCTTTGCGCCGGACGGGGCGCTTGAATTACCTTACCTGGCGACAATTGGTTATCCCTGGCGGGCTGAAGGCCCGGAAGAAGTAAGAAAATTCCTTGAGAACGTCCTGTCTCTCGTTGCTGATTTTAAATTTCACGACGCTAAAATATTCATTGATACCTCCGACCAGGTATTTGGAGAATATAAGGTTACTTCCACGGTCAGGGCCACCGGAAAGCCTTTTCACCAACTGTATATGGGGCGGTTGGTTGCAGAGAATGGAAAGATAAAACTGTTGCGGGAGTCGCTGGATTCCGCAGCCACTCAACAATCATTTACACCCGGGATATATTAACGGACCCCGGGTTTTTGATCTGGATCAAATCTTTTTTTATCCTATGTCAAAGGACAGTTACAGGTTACCAGATAACTTTGATAAAATTACTCACCGATTATTTTAATGAAAATGAAAAGAACGATTTTTTTATTGGCTGCAGTATTATCCGGCGCCATAACGTTTGCACAGACATGGAAGGCCGACAAGCCCCATTCCCATATTACTTTTACGATAACGCACCTGGCAGTATCGGACGTTGACGGCTCTTTCAAAGATTTCGACGCCACCATCAAAGCTTCAAAAGCGGACTTTAGCGATGCAGTCGTAGAGTTCGTTGCCAAAACGGCCTCCGTTAGTACCGGGGATGACAATCGTGACAAACATATCAAGTCGGCTGATTTTTTCGATGTCGTTGTCTTTCCCGACCTGAGCTTCAGAAGCAGTTCGATCAAACCCGCTGCCAGGGGGCATTACACCCTCACCGGAAGTCTTACCCTGCATGGAGTGACCAGGCCGGTGAGTTTCGATCTGTTGTACCGGGGCACAGTTGCCAATCCTCAAACCAACCTTCCGGATGCAGGGTTTGTCGCCACGGGGATCATCAAACGTTCGGACTTTGGGTTCGCGCCTAAATTCGGGTCGCCACTGCTCAGCGATGAAGTGACATTCAAGGCCTCGGGTGAATTTTCAAAAGTGAACTAAACTAAAGTGAGGTTTATCCCTTAAGTCTGCCTTTTCTGATCCGGCTAAGGGTCTCACGCGTAATGCCCAGGTAAGAGGCGATCATACCGAGGGGAACCCTGTTGGCAAAAGCAGCATATTGCCTGATGAAAAAAACATACTTTTCTTCAGCCGTATAACTCATAAATGCATTTATCCTGTTTTGTGCGGCGATATAGCCTTTCCTGTACATTTGATTGACCATATCCTTTAAGGCAGGAATTTCGTCGCACACGCGGTCGAAATGCTCTTTGGGAATAAGCAATACCTCAGAGTCCTCAATGGCGTCAATATTGTATTTAGATGGAATACCGGTGACCAGGCTTTCACAGTCGCCTGGCCACCAGTTTTCTATCGCAAGTCCATTTACATGCTCCTGTCCCTTTTCATCAATACTGTATGTCCGCAGGCAGCCACTAAGCACAAAGGCCTGGTATCTCCACACTTCTCCCTCCTGCAATAAATACTGCCTGCGTCTTAACTTTTTTATAGAAGCCGCGGCTACGATCCGCGCGAATTCTTCATCGGTTATGTTGACCCTGCTGTCTATATATTTTCTGAAACTATCCACTGATTGAAATTACAGCTTTTTAGTTCGTTTTTTTACAATTTCATCTGCTCCTCGCACTACCAGAACCGGTAAGCTACCCAAAAAAGGCCGGCCCTGAATGGGCCGGCCGATATATGGTAATTGACTAGTGAACCGGTTACGAGCGGTCGCCAAAGCCATTGCGGTCGCCGCCGAAGCCGCCGCGGCCGCCAACCCCCCCGTGCCCTCCAAAACCCCGGCCATGAGCTATTTTTTCAAACTGGCTGTATTGTTCGGGGGTAAGAACCGCCTTATAGGTGTCATTGCGTTTAGCCATCAGGGCCTTCATCTGCTCCATTTTTTGCTGGGGCAGGAGGTCGTCATTTTCGTGGATGGCTTTGGCCTGGTTGCGGAGGTCTTCCTGGCCGGCCTTGATCTTTGCCACCTGGTCGTCGCTGAGGCCGAGGTGAAGCTTAAGCCTTTCCAAACGGGCCGCGGCCATCACCTGCCGGTTCTCTGCCATCCGTTTGCGACGGGTTGCCATCTCATCCTTTTGTTTTTGGGTGAGGAGAGCTTCCAGCTTGCTTTTCTTTTCTTTCTGCAAGGCCAGCAGGGCTGTTTTGTACTGCCCGAGGGTGCTGTTATCATTTTTAAAGAGATCTTCCGACATTTGACGATAGTTCTTATTGATTTCGGCTACCTGTCTACGTTGCTCCGGCGTGTAGTGAATGCCGGCGTCTCTGCCCCAGCCGTGCTGTCCCGCGCCGCGTCCGCGATCAAATCCGCGGCCATGCCCGTTAGTGGTGTCAGAAGGGGTAGTGGTTTGAGCCTTGGCAGCCCAACCCAGAGAAACTGCTCCTAAAAGAAAAATCGTTTTTCTTAGGAGAGAGGTGAATTTTCTGTTCATAATGGTTCAATTTTTATGAACGTAGGACGGCGAAAGGGTGCGAATGTTTAACCGGGGTGGCTAGTATACGACTGTTAAAATGCGGTGTTTACCGAAAAGGCATGGGGCGCCGGTCGGTTTAGAGCCCATTCCGCCCCGCCTTATAATCTGCCATTGCTGTCTCGATCTCCTCCGGTGTATTCATCACAAAATTGTCTTTGGCCGCCACGGGCTCTTCAAGAGGCAGCGCAGAGAGAAACAGCAGCTGCGTATCTTTTTGGGCTGTGATGATCAATTCGTCATTTTCTTTTTCAAATACGATGAGGTGGTGTTCGTCGATGGTTTCGGCGTTGACGCAAAGCGCGCCTTTCACGATGTACAGCAGCGTCCAGTAACCGGGTGTTGCGCTCAGCTGTACGCGCCTTCCTTTTTCGATGTCTCCGGTAATAGTAATGACGGGAGTAAAACTTTTCAGGGGGCCGGTGGAGCCTTCGTATCCGCCGCTCGCCAGCCGCAGGTGTACGCCTTCCTGTTGCAGGACCGGGGGTAACATGTCCTTTGGCGCAAACTGGTAAAAGGGCTCGTCGAATTTATGGGCCGCGGGGGCGTTGATCCAAAGCTGGATCAGCTCCTGCACACCACCTTGCTGCAGGAAGGCAGGGGTTGGGCCTTCGCTGTGCAGAATGCCTTTCCCGGCAAACATCCATTGCACGTCGCCGGCGCGAATATAACCTTCGTGACCTGCGTTGTCAAGGTGATAACCTTCGCCCTGTAATTGGAAGGTGACGGGGGAAAACCCTCGGTGCGGATGCATCGGGAGACGGATCTGCGAACCGGGATCGATGTATTTCGGGGGCATGTGGTGCAGAACGATAAAAGGATTGGCAAACCGGAATTCAGCATGAGGCAGAGGCTGGAGGACGGTCTCGCCGGGAGCGATCTGCTTTGCCCGGCCCTTGAGGATATGTGTTATTTTCTTTTGCATAGTTATTCTTCTAATACGCCAAACTTACCTGCCTGAACTTCGCGGATCGACTCGACGATCTCTTCCTGTGTATTCATGACAAAGGGGCCGTAGCTGGCTATTGGTTCATTCAGCGGTTCGCCGCTCAGGAGCAGGATGACCGCGTCTTCACTCGCCGTGATCGTAATTTCTTCGCCTTCGCCCGCAAAGAGCACGAAACTGTGTTCCGGCGCGGTCGAGCCATTGACTACCGCACTGCCGTTGACCAGCAGCAGGGCCGTATTGTATCCCGCCGGAAGCTGGGTGCTAACCTGGGCGCCCTTTTTCAGCCTCAGGTCGAAGAGGTTGACGGGAGTATAGGTTTCGGCGGGCCCGGTCACACTGATGGGCACACCGGCTTCGGTCACACTGGCACCGGCCACACCGTTAAAGGTGCCGGCAATGACATTGACCCGACCCTGGTTGCCGGGCAACTCGACATGTCCCATCTGCGCCGCGGTAATGGCTTGATAATGGGGCGTGGAGAGTTTGGCTCTTTTGGGGAGGTTTACCCACAGCTGTACCATTTCAAAGGGGCCGCCCTTTTTCGAGTACTCCTGGTCGTGGTATTCTTTGTGGAGGATGCCGGCGCCGGCTGTCATCCATTGTACGTCACCGGGATTGATGACACCGCTGTTGCCCGCGCTGTCGTTGTGAGCCACACTGCCTTTATAAGCGATGGTGATGGTTTCAAAACCCTTGTGCGGATGGACGCCGACGCCGCGGACGTGATCGGAGGGTGCGAAGTTGATCTCGGCATTGAAGTCGAGCAACAGGAAGGGGCTGATCCGCTGTTGCGAGATGCTGCTGCCCGACCGGCCACCGCCACCGGGGATATAGTTGAATACCCTGAAGCCGTCGCCTACCATACCGGGGGCGTCGGGTTGCGGGATGATTCTTTCGATTTTCTTTTTCATAAATGTTTTCCTTTTTGATGATACAAAGTTAAGGAGGACGCAGAGGTGCGGGAAATAACCTAGATTAAGTCGCGGGCTTAATCCGGGTTAAGCGCGGGTATTGAGCATTTTACTCAGAAATTCCGGGGTGACGCCGATATAGGATGCCACTTGTTTCTGGGGCAGGCAGCCGATCAGGGAGGGGTATAGCTGGCAGAAATTCGCATAGCGATCCTTGGCCGGCAGGCTCAGGATATTGACCAGGCGGGTCTGGTAAGCGGCGAGGGCGTTTTCGGCGAGGATCCTGAAAAAGCGTTCGAATTTGGGGACCTTGATATACAGCGAGTCGAGATCGGCCTTCCACAGCCAGAGGACCTCGCTGTCTTCCAGGGCGTCGACATAGAGGATACCGGGTGTCTGTTTGATCAGGCTGCCCACGTCGCCGATCCACCAGCCGGGCGGCGCAAACTGTATAACGTGTTCAAAACCATTGCTGTCGATGGAATAGCTGCGCAGGAGGCCGGAAATGACGAAGGCAGCGCTTTTAGTTATTTCGCCTTCCTGGTAGAGGAATTGCTTTTTTTTGAGGGCGCGGTGGTGGAGGAGCCCGGTAAAATGGGCTGACTCGTCGCTGGTGAGAGCGATATGGCGGGCGATGTGCTGGAGGAGGAGGGAGCTGTCCATGGTGGGCAAATGTAATAAATCGCCGCTACTCCTTATTCGCCAGCTGTCCGCAGGCCGCATCGATATCCTTCCCCCGGCTGCGGCGGAGGCGGGCATTCACCTTATTCTTTTCGAGGTGCTGCATGAATGCCGAGATGGCATTTTCTTCGGGTTTGGCGAAGAGGGCCTGGTCGATGGGATTGTATTCGATGATGTTGACGAGGTCGGCGGGAACCTGGCGGTAGATCTTTACGAGCTCGTCGGCGTCCTGGCGGCTGTCGTTGAAGTCTTTGAAGAGGATGTATTCGAAGGTAATTTCGTTGCCGGTCTGCTGGTAGAAATGGTTGAGCGCCTCGATCAGGGCCTTGATATTGTTGCTCTCGTTGATCGGCATGATCTCATTGCGCTTTTTATCGTTGGCCGCATGCAGGGAGAGGGCCAGCTTGAATTTGACCTTGTCGTCGCCCAGCTGTTTGATCATTTTCGAGACACCGGCGGTGGAGACGGTGATGCGGCGGGGGCTCATGCCAAGTCCGTCGGGCGAAGTAATACGCTCGATCGCCTTCAATACGTTCTTATAATTAAGCAGGGGTTCACCCATGCCCATAAAGACGATGTTGGTTAATTTTTTTTCATAAACGCGCTCGGACTGTTGGTTGATGAGAACGACCTCGTCGTAGATCTCGTCAAAGTCGAGGTTGCGTTTGCGTTCCATATAACCGGTGGCGCAGAATTTACAGCTAAGGGAGCAGCCGATCTGGGAGGAGACGCAGGCCGTTTTGCGCTCATCGGTGGGGATGAGAACGCCTTCGACCATATGGTTGTCGGTAGTACGGAAGCGGCTTTTGACGGTGCCGTCGGCGGAGTACTGGGTGGCGTCGACTTTGAGGGCGGGCAGAGAGAAGGCTTCGGCGAGGTGCTGGCGCAATTCCTTACTGAGATTGGTCATGTCGTCGAAGTGGTGGGCGTGTTTTTGCCAAAGCCACTCATAAGCCTGCTTCGCGCGGAATTTCTTCTCCCCGAGGGTTTCGAAGTATTGTTCTAACTCGCTGAGAGTCAACTCTCGTATATTCTTTTTCTCCGTCTTCGTTTGCATCTCTTTCACTCCGGTTTTTAGCGGTGGACGGGGTTGGCCCCGGCCGCTGGGGAGCAAAGGTACGAAAAATAGCTATTTTCAATAACCCGCTCCGACCAGTTGAAGATCTCAAACTCGTCGTCCGCCAAAATTTCACGGTATGTGTCGTTAAAAAGCTGCATGATCGCGTCGAGTTTTTCTTCCATGAACCGGCTGATCATTTCGTCGAGTGAAAGGTTGGAGTGGATATTGCCGATCCGGAAAAAATCAGAGCAGCCGTAGGCGATGGGGAGGATGTCACCGGTCTCGTTGATGATCAGTTCTCTGAAGAGAGAGGATAAGTTTTTGGCGTTTTGATGAAAAAAGAAGTTGGGGTTGCCAACGATATTGTCGCGATGTAACAAGTCAAGCTGGATGAAAAGTTCCGGTTCGGAAAAAGTCTTGAGATAATAATGAGCGATAAAAATCCGGTAGAGGTCGGTAGGGGAGAAGCGCAGGTCTCCGAAATGTTCGGCTGCCCTGCCGGAAAGCTCTAAAGGATGGAGGTGCAGGAGGCTGGCTTTGTGACCAAGCGCAAAGTCTGTCAGCCAGGAGAGTATTTGCCAGCTATCCGGCAGGAGGGTGTGAATGAGGCCAAATTTTTCTACGGAGTCTTTTAATACTTCAAGGCCTTCGAGCATCCCGGTAAAGGCGCCTTGCTGATTGCGCATCAGATCATGCGCTTCCCGTTTGCCGTCGATGCTGACGGCAACAAGATCCAACTGGCGAAGGACGCGCCCGGCGCGCTGCGACCGCAGGAGCATGCCATTGGTCGTAACGGAGTTGAAGTAACCCAGCGAACGGGAGGCGGTAACTAACTGTTCGAGCTCGCTGTACAAAAAGGGCTCGCCGCCGGAGAGGCTGACGACATTGTATCCGAGTGGGGCCGCCTGTTCGAGGAAATTGATAAGGGACCGGGAGGGAAGGCTGGGGTGAATTTGAATGATCCGTGAAACCCTGCATTGCTGCAGGGTCTCTGTCGGACAAACCGGAGAGGACGAAGCCATCCTGTCAAAGCAGCTTTCGTCGTCCGGGGACACCGGCGAAGAGGGCAACGCCGGTGAGAAAGGTGAAGGAATGTTTGAGACTTTCATTTCGACTGCTTTAGGCTGTTCTTTCTACGGTGAGCTGAACCTGGAAGAAGTCGGGTTTTCTTTTTCCACTTCTGCATAACTTCTTTTTTCCATGATCGGTTATTTAAAAAATGAGGTCCCCTCTATCGTGAAGGACGATAACGCCCGGAGTAGCCGGGGGGTGAAGGCTTTGTCGTCCCGGGGATGAGCCCGGCGATGAAGGGACGGAGAAGTGGTGGTGAGGTGAGGATGTGCCGTTAGGTCGGATGTAAAGGTACTGTGGGGTGAAGCATTTGTCAATACCCTATTGTGGTATAATGGAATATGGGTAATTTGGATTTGAATGTTTATTTTGGTGCAAAATCGTTTTTCTATGAATAAACCTCCTATTCCGGCTCCTACCCACCTGGTGGGGTATACGGCAGCAGCAATCGATGGAACCGCGCTATATAAGTACGAATGGCGTGGGTTGCTTCAGGACCCGCAAGGTAATACGCTGTTTAAAATAAAATACTATGGTAAGCTGCATGAGGAATATCCTCAGCTCGTTGTTGGGACAGGGCAAGCTCCGGTTTTGGTAATCGCCGAACACCCCGATAACGGCAAAGAGATCGTGCTGTTTGATGGCGGTCGCCATGGGTATAATGCGATGTTCTGTGATGAGTATGCAGATACAGAAATAAATGGCCGGCAAGCCGCGACTTATTACCGGGATGAGCAGGGACAGGAATTATTCTCCATCGAAGTTTCTATTTACAATCACCACTTTTACGACGAAGATGCATTGGAGATTGACGACGATGGAAAGGTGACCTTGCTCAACGGGTCGCGGATGGATGTTGAGACTGCCCGCCGGGATGCTTTTGATGTCTTGCAAATAAAAGTGAACAATGCTTCCGGACAACAGACAACTATAGTAGAAGAGGAGTTAGCCTAAACCTTTGCTTTACCTATGCTGAAATTTCTGCGAAATATATTTTCCTTTTCCGGCGGCAGAAAAAAACCGCTTCCGGGAAACTATTTTATTGCCACAGCAACTCAAAGTAACGATCGCGTGCGGCGACTTGGACTTAGTTTGCCACCAGAAGGGGGATCGGCTATCCTCGATCGATCCAGGCTTTCTATTCCTGTTACTGTGCCTGAGCAGGATAAGGAGTATAAGCCCAGTCCTTATTTTGAATGGGTGATCGATGTGGACCCGGGGGAAGGCGGCTTTTTTGCGCGGGAAGACGTCTCGGCAATTTTCGACCTGCCGTGGAGACAGAGTTTTCGAGGCGCCTGGGTTTATGGACTGAGTCTAACCCAGGATAGATGGACTTATGCTTTGTCGGGAGATGGCCCGGAACGGTTTGGGCGGTTACAGATAGGCGTGGACTTGCTAAAGTTTTATGGCGATAGCGGTTTTCCAGATCCGGTCCGGTTGCAGGACTGCTTTGAAACTTTGACAAAAAAATTACAGTCCCGCCGGATGCCCAGGATGACTGTAGAAGTCTCGATAGCCGAACCGGTTGAAGCAGCTGCTCTTCGTGCAAAGGAGTTGATTCAATTGAAAAGGAAATTACATGGTGATGTAGTCATCGCCCTGAAGAGTGATATCTTTTACCCCGGCAGACTAGCCTGGGATATACTGACAGAGACAGGACTGAGTTGGGGCGATGGCGATCTGTTCCATTGGGACAACGGACCTCGCGGGTATGGGGACGATCGTTTTTTCAGCGTGTGGACCTCTACAGCGCCGGGTTATTTTTTTCCGGAAGCCATAAAGGCGGGAACGTTTAATCCTACGGACCTCGTTTTCGGATACTGGGTTGGCCGGAGTGCGGATCCTTTAGGAGTATTTGAGGTCCTGGTCGAAGCAGTGGAGTATTGCCGGCAGCATTTGAGTGGAGTATTGCTGGGACAAGACGGTCAGCCCTTTGAGGTGGACAAGGAAAGGAGCCGGCTGGAACAGATTGTGAATGAGATGGCCATAAAAGGTGTACCACCGGGATCGAATAAAGCGTTGAGGATGTTCCAATGAGTATACCGGCTATATCGCTGAAATTCCTGTAACTTGCCCGCGCAAAACAGCGATCTCACTATGAATACCGTTTACGTTATAGACTCCGTCAGAACGCCCATCGGCAAATATGGCGGCGGGCTTAGCTCTATCCGCCCGGATGACTTGCTGGCCCATGTGATAAAATACCTTTTACAACGTAATCCCGGTGTCGACCCCGCTGCTATCGAAGACGTCATTGCAGGAGATGCTAACCAGGCCGGGGAAGACAACCGCAACGTGGCCAGGATGGCAGCGCTGCTCGCCGGATTGCCTGTTACCGTTCCGGGTAATACGGTCAACCGGCTTTGCGCTTCAGGATTACAGGCTATCATGGATGCAAGCCGCGCCATCGCCTGCGGAGACGGGGAATTGTTTATCGCCGGCGGAGTAGAGAGTATGACCCGCGCGCCTTTTGTCATGGGCAAGTCCACCCATGCCTTCAACCGGAATGCAGAAATCTTTGACTCCACCATCGGCTGGCGTTTCGTCAACAAGAAAATGGTGGATATGCATCACCCCTATTCCATGGGCGAGACAGCAGAAAATGTCGCTAAGCAATGGAAGGTCTCCCGGGAAGCGCAAGACCAGTTCGGGCTCGCTTCACAGGAGAAATATTTTGCGGCGCTGGAGGCGGGCAGATGGTCGGCAGAGCTGGCGCCGGTCGAAGTGTTGGGCGGCAAACAGGAGAAGATATATTTCGATAAGGACGAACAACCGCGACATACGTCGATGGAAAAACTGGCGGCCTTGCGGCCTGCCTTTATCAGGGATGGCTCCGTGACAGCGGGTAATTCAGCCGGCATCAATGATGGTGCGGCGGCGATGCTGCTGGCAAGCGAGGAGGCGGTGAAGAGATACGGGCTGAAACCCAGGGCCCGGGTCGTCAGCATGGGGGTGGCGGGTGTCGATCCTGCTATCATGGGAGTTGGCCCGATCCCGGCGACACAAAAAGCACTGCAACGAGCCGGGTTACGGGCAGCCGATATCGATCTGGCAGAACTGAATGAGGCTTTTGCCGTTCAGGCGCTGGTCTGTATGCAGGAGCTGGCGTTGGATCCTTCCCGGGTAAATGTGAATGGCGGGTCAATTGCCATTGGCCATCCGCTAGGTTGCAGCGGGGTCCGGATATCTACGACATTATTACATGAGATGGGAAGAAGGGACCTGCGGTATGCGCTGGCGACGATGTGCGTAGGGGTAGGGCAGGGCGCCGCGGTGATTTATGAGAAGGTGTAAAGATTCAGCAATTTGTTTTAATTTGGGGTGTTATGCAATTCCGCACCAAATTGGTTACATCCCGCCGCAATAAGCGAGCCTACCTGGCTTATGCGGGTCTTTTCATTGCCGCCTCTTCCTTATTATTGGTTTTTATTCCTTCGTTGAACGATGATATCCCCTATGTGTTCGGCACGGGCATCGGCATAGTGATCATCGGCGCCATTATCGCCCGGGGCGATGTCCGTAATTATGGATTGTCCCCCGACGACCTGCTGGTCAGCCCCGAAGGCATCACCATCGGGGCAGTGTTTTATCCCCTGCGGATGGTCAGCAATCTTGATTTTAATGTAGAAGCTTATAGTGGCATGTATGTCAATGACGGCGCGATGGTGTCGGGCAGCAAATCGGACGGCATGACCAACGAGCTGAGTTTTGCCGCGGGCGGCCAGCGCGTGAAGTGCGGCTTCTACCTGGAGAGTAAGGAGCACGTCTTGCAGCTGGGGTCGCTGTTTGACGAGTTTTACCAGCGGCGTGTTCCGTTTGTGGAGCATAACCGCAGTACGCGGACCTATATGCTGAAGGTGTTGAATGAGCGGGAGCTGGAGGAGTTCAAGCGGGGGTATGGGTATGCGTAAGGGACCTAATTGTCTCCGTTGGTGCAATTGTTACTGAGGTTTTTTCTTTTCCAATTGCCTGATGGCTTCGTCAAAATCAGATTCATACGTTTTGTCCTGGAGGACCCGGTATTGTTCGAATTGAGTCTCAGCCAGCTGTTTGGCAATCTCAGCGCTGATGCGGCCTGCATCTTTTAATACAGCGTACTCGTTGAATTGCAGGAATCCGTCCAACCTCTCTTTCCAGTCTTTCATTGTCATGGCAACATGCCGACGAGCCTGGTTTTCGGCATAGTCCAGGTACATGCTTACAATGCGGTTTAATTCATCAAGCTCTTGTTCTGACAGATAGTTTTTGGCGATCGACACATCTGTTTTGAGAATTTTCCCTTTTGGCGCATTTTTCCAGGTGGTCAGTCCCATGTTTGGCTGAGTGGCGTTTGCTCTTTCGGCTATCAGCTCAGCAGCTGTGTGACCGGTGATGGCCCAATGTAATTTGTTTTGGACGAACTTATAGAAGATTTGAGTGGTGGGAGAGTCCGGATCGTAGTCGACGCTACACTGGGCATAGATGTCTGTGATCTTTTGGTAAAACCTTCTTTCGCTGGCTCGAATTTCTCTTATGCGTTCGAGGAGTTCGTCGAAATAGTCCTTTCCAAAATTTTTACCTTGTTTTAGACGCTCGTCATCCAGTATGAAGCCTTTTATGATGAATTCCCGTAGAGTTTTGGTGGCCCATATGCGGAAGCGGGTGGCTTCCATGGAGTTGACGCGGTAGCCGACAGCTATGATGGCGTCGAGGTTGTAAAAATTGGTGAGATAGTTTTTACCGTCAGCAGCAGTTATCCGGAAATTCCGGATAACTGATTTCTCTTCTAATTCATTGGTTTTGAATATATTTCTTAGATGCTCGTTTATTGTTCGAACATCTACGCCAAACAATTCCCCCATTTTCTTCTGAGAAAGCCAGAATGTTTCCTCTTCGTAAAAAACCTCAATATTGGTTTTTCCTTCCGGGCCTGTATATAATAGTATTTCAAATGATTTCATATAATGTCCTTTATCCACAATTCAGCATGAAGAATTAGAAACATTAAATGTAGAAAAAGGGGCAATGCAGAAAAAATAAAAATGAGGTCTGCATTTTTCGGCGAATTGGATTTGACCGGCAGATTTTGTATTATCGGGCATGGATGCAGTAAAAACCAAACTAATCGAAGCCGAGTTAAAAGCCGCTCAATTATTTCAGATAGCAGAAGACCGCGGGCTAATCGTCGCGGGTAAAACGGAACACCAGCTGAATGAAGCCGTCTTTGCACTGGCCAAAGAGCTTTTTGGGATTGAAAAGTATTGGCACAAACGCATTATACGCAGCGGCCCCAATACCCTGCAGCCCTATAATGAAAATCCACCGGACCTGGTCATCCGGGAGGACGATATTTTATTTTTCGACTTCGGCCCCATCTTCGAAGACTGGGAAGCTGATTTTGGCCGCACCTATGTCATCGGGAATGACCCTGTAAAACATAAATTGAAGAACGATATAGAACTAGCCTGGCAGGAAGGTAAGGACTGGTTTCACCGGCAGACGACTTTGACCGGCGCTGCCTTTTATCAGTATGCGGTGGATATGGCCCGGCGTTATGGCTGGACCTATGGCGGTGAGATCGCGGGCCACCTGATCGGCCAGTTCCCGCACCAACGACTGGAGAAGGGCAATCACGGATTATACGTCCACCCGGAGAATCACAACGATATGTTTGCGCCGGATGCCGATGGCAATAAAAGGAACTGGATACTGGAGATCCACTTTGTGGATACGGAGCGGCAGATCGGCGGATTTTTCGAACAGCTTTTAACCTGATGACCTGTTGTTAAAAATCTTCCATTTTTAAAAAATCTTCGAATGTCAGGGTTACTTGTGTGCCTGATTTCAGGTTTTTCAGCTTGACATTCCGGTTAGCCAGCTCTTCGCTGCCAAGGATCACCACCCAGGATATCCCTTTTTTCTCCGCATATTTGAATTGTTTGTCAAATTTGGCCGTCTCGTGGTAGAGTTCGGCGGCCACGCCTCTTTCACGCAGCTGCTGGAGCAGGCCGAAGGCGGCGCGGGCTTCGGCTTCGCCGAGGTTGAAGAAGAGGACGCGGGTGCCGGTGTGGACGTCTTCGGGGAAGAGCTTCAACTCTTCCATGACATCATAGATGCGATCGACGCCAAAGGAGACGCCGACTCCCGGGATATTGGGTACGCCAAAGGTGCCGGTGAGGTCGTCATAGCGTCCGCCGCCGCCGATGCTGCCCATCTGGACGCTCAGCGCCTTGACTTCGAAGATGGTGCCGGTATAATAATTGAGGCCTCGGGCAAGGGTGAGGTCGACGATGAGGTCGGAGGCGGATGAGGTTTCAGCCCCGCTATTATAGTTTAATAGATATTCCAATTCTTCAATCCCCCTGTGGCCAGACTCATTGCCGGCGAAAAGGGTTTTTAGCGCAGTCAGTTTGTCTTCATTGCTGCCGCCGATCAGCAGATATTGTTCGATGGCGCTGACCTGCTGTGGGTTGAGGCCGCGCTGGGCAAGTTCCTCTTTCACTTTCTCCAGCCTGATCTTGTCCAGCTTGTCAATAGCGACCGTAATGTCGACCATTTTGTCGGCGCCGCCACAGACTTCTGCGAGCGCGGCGAGTATTTTTCGATTGTTAACGCGGATCTCGATGGGGACGCCGAGTTTTTGGAAAGCGCCCCGGTAAATGGCGGCCAGCTCTACTTCGTTGATCAGGGAATAACTGCCGACGACGTCCGCGTCGCACTGGTAGAATTCGCGGTAACGGCCTTTCTGGGGGCGGTCGGCGCGCCAGACGGGCTGTATCTGGTAGCGCTTGAAAGGAAAGGTCAGCTGGCCGTGGTTCATGGCGACGTAACGGGCGAAGGGAATGGTGAGATCGTAGCGGAGCGCGCGCTCGGTGAGGTCCTTGTCATTTTTGCCTTGCAAGGCTTTTTCAAAGGCGGCGCGGGCCTTGTCGATGTTTTTGGGGTCGCCGAGTCCATTGTTGAGAATTTTGAAAATGAGCTTGTCGCCTTCCTCGCCATATTTACCCATAAGGGTATCCAACTGTTCCATGGCAGGGGTCTCCAGGGGCTGAAAACCATATAGTTCGAATACTTCGCGGATAGTATCCAGGATATATTTCCGCTTGCGGACGACGGCCGGACCAAAGTCGCGGGTGCCTTGGGGAAGGGATGGTTTATTGACGCTCATAAAATTATTTGGGTAGTGCCGTATTTTGCGACGATTTTGTCAGCGGCGGCGGCAATCATTTTGTAGACTTCGTGGTAGCCGGGTTCCGGGCCGTAATAGGGGTCGGGTACATCTTCGTCCTGGCCGGGGTGCAATTCGTTTAACAGGAGCTCAACTTTGGCGGGCTCAAACCCACGACCGGTCAAACGGCGCATGTCGTCAATGACATCGCCGGCCAGGGCATAAATCTTGTCATAGTGTTGAAAATCAGCGGTTGTCAAACGGCGGGCGCGTTGTTTGCTGATGTCTACCCCGTTTAGACGGGCTACTTTTTGAGATAGGGGATGCGGGGCTTCTCCGACGTGATAGCCATTGGTGCCGGCGCTGTCGACTTGCCAGTCCAGGCCTGCAGCAGCTGCTTTTTGCTGCAGGATGCCTTCCGCCAGCGGGCTGCGGCAGATGTTTCCCAGACAAACCATCAAAATCTTCATGGGCGCAAAGGTAAGGAGCGGGCCTCACTTGAGGAGCAAAGCGGGGCAATTTATGGAATCGGAGGGGATAAGGCATCTAATAAGGGAAAAACGACGTAGTGGGAAATGGGTAGGAGTGCCGAAGGCGTAAAAAGTCACATTAATTAGAATTTAATAAGTAATCTACCCGATACAGATGGTCGTTTTTAAGGTTAATTTGTTAATTTGCCCGACCAATACATTAAATTATAAGTGGTAAAATGGAAAATGAGGCTCCGGATAAGCGAAAACGATCGTATGCCCTGCGTCGTGCTATCCTGGATTATGGAATAGGGATTATGATTATGGGATTTGGAATTTTCTTGCTGATAGCGCCCAAATTGGGCTTTAGCTTTCAAATAGATAATTTAAACCGCTATATGTTTTCGGGTCTCTGCTTGTTATATGGAGGATTTCGCGCCTACCGGGGCTCGAGAAAAAATTACTTTAAATAAACGGGGAGGACGTTTCCAAAGAAAGAGGACGTTTCCGAAGAAATATAAGTATGAAAGGTATAGGTATTCTGACTGGATTTGCTTTTTGCTGGCTGCTGGCAGGTTGCGCCGGCAATGGGAATAAAACTCCCCGGGAAACACCCACGTCCGGAACTCTTAACATCAGTGTCGACGAATCGTTCAAACCCGTCATCGATTCCCAGATAAAAGTTTTTGAATCTTCTTTCCCCGACGTTCATATCATCCCCCACTATAAGCCGGAAGCGGAATGTTTCCGCGACCTGACCACCGACAGCACGCGGATGGTCATCGTGACCCGGTCGCTGAGCCATGACGAAGAAAAGTTTTATATCGACTCCTTCCACCTGACACCAACTGAAGGCCCCCTGGCCTTTGACGCCATAGCCGTCGTTGTCAACCCCAAAGCCAAAGATTCTGTTTTTGATATAAAAGACCTGCAGGCCATGTTAAGCGGCAAAGACACGCAGCACCAACCCGTGATGGATGGTCTTTCTGCTACCAGCACGGTCCGGTATGCCATCGACTCCATATTAAAGGGGCAATCGCCTGGCAAAAATGTGACGGCGGCAAAGTCCAGCGAAGAGGTGGTGAATTATGTGGCAAATAATCCCCGTGCCGTAGGTTTTATCGGCGTGAGCTGGGTTGGAGACCGCAATGATCCCGGCGACACGAGCTTCACTAAAAAGGTGAATATCGCAGCGATAGAATGCACTTCTTGCCTTGGCAAGACCTATGTAAGACCTTATCAGGCAAATATTGCGCTGAAGCGGTATCCGCTGGTGCGGTGTTTGTACTATATATTGAAAGAAAACTACAGCGGAGTGGGGAACAATTTCGCCAACTTCCTGCAATTCGAGCGCGGACAGCTGATTTTCAGCAAGGCTTATTTATGGCCTGCAAAAATGAGCTTTCAGCTGAGATCTACGGAAATCAATCAAAAATAAGCCGTAAACAGGACCGAAGTTTTCACAAATCGTTAAACCAGATTTCAATAAATTTACACACTTCTAAACAAAGATCAAGTAATGAAGAACAAGATGCGATTTAGCTTACTGGTGGCAGGCGTTGTAAGTCTCTGCAACGTGGCTTTTGCGCAATCGGTGGACCAGGGAAAAAAATTCCTGTACTACGAGCGTTACAAGAGCGCGAATGATGTATTCGATAAGATCCTGGCTTCTAATCCCAACAATATAGACGCTATATACTGGAAGGGGCAGACACTGTTGTCGATGAAGGATTCCGCTGCTGCGGGCGACCTGTATTCCAAGGCGCTTCAGACCAACGGCAATGCTCCCCTGCTGCTGGCCGGCATGGGTGGTGTCGAGCTAAGGCTGCACAAGACGGCGGATGCGAAGCAACGTTTCGAGACAGCGCTGAGCCTTACCAAGAGTAAAGACGTCAACGTAATAAACGCCGTTGCCAATGCGAATATCGACGCCCATGACGGAGACGCGAATTATGCGATAGAAAAGCTCAACCTTGCTACGCAGCTCAAAAACTTCAATAATCCCGAGACATACCTGTTGTTGGGTGACGCTTACCGCAAGCTCATCGATGGCGGGAATGCCGTTCAGGCTTATAATAAGGCATTGGCTCTCGATCCCAAACTGGCCGAAGCCAAGTATAAGATCGGCAAGATCTATGAAACGCAGAATAACCGGGAATTTTTCCTGCAGGCCTTTGAAGACGCCATTCAGCTGGACCCCAACTATGCTCCGGCTTATCATGAATTGTATTATTACTATGCTACTCATGATGTAAACAAGGCAGTTACTTACCTGGATAAATATATTGCTGTGTCTGACCCCGGTCCCGAAATGGAATACGCCAAGGCTGACCTGCTGTACGTCTCTTCGAAGTTTGCAGAAGCAAAAGGAAAGGCTTTGAGCCTGATCAGCTCCCTGGGCGACAAGGTCAATCCCCGTATGTACAAGATGGTGGCTTATGCCTGCGACACCCTGGGTGATCTAAACTGCGCCAGGCAATATATTTCTACCTATTTCTCCAAGCAGGATCCTACGGCCGTAGTACCTGCCGACTATGAAGAAAGGGCGCATATCAGTGGCAAGCAGCCCGACTCTGCAGCGGCCCTGTCTGCATTCGACGATTACAAAAAGGCTATCACGCTGGACACGCTGTCTGACAACAAAGCCAAATATGCCGCTGAAGCCAGTGACCTGGCTAAAAAACTGGGTAATAAAAAGGCCCTGGCTGAAGTTGCGGGTATCGCTTACCTGACGAAGAAGAACCCGGTCAATACCGATCTTTATAACTGGGGTATCGCCAATTACCAGGCAGGTAATTATAAAACAGCCGACAGCATATTCTGCGGTCTTTATGAGTCGAGATATCCCACCGAGATCTATGGTTATCTCTGGTGTGCCCGCTCCAAAGTTGCCCAGGACGACTCTATCGGCTCCAACGGATATGCGTTAGAGGCGTATCAAAAATTAGCTGAAGTAGCCCGTGCCCTCGATTCAACGGCTAAGGTTGCCGGCAGCGCCGATTCTACAAAATATAAGGCCCAGATCATCAATTCTTATTCTCAGCTGGCCGGATATTATAATAACATTAAAAAAGACAAGGAAAGCGCTATTCACTATCTGCAGAAGATATTGGAAATAGATCCGGGTAACGCGGATGCACAGAAATTTGTCGAGATATTGAAAAAACCGGCCAAACAACCGGCGGCGAGACCCGGGGCCGGCACGGCAAAACCGAGAGCTGGTGGAGCGAAATAGGTTAATTCATAATATAATTGATAATGAACGGCTCGGATATGCTCCGGGCCGTTCTTTATTTTCTTTTTTTGTTGGAATTTCCGATGGCTGGCTTATTTTTGCCGGTGTAATACTTTAAAGATGGACATCTTTTTACTACAGGCCAATACCCTTGCGACCGATTCTAGTTTGAATAATTCCTACAGTTATTTCCCCATTGGTGTCCAGTTACTGTTCGCTCTTGGCTTTGTCGGTTTGGTCCTTGGCGTCACCCACCTGCTTGGCCCCAAGCGCAAGACAGCTGAAAAATTACAAAACTTCGAGAGCGGTATCGAAGGCGTTGGCAATGCCCGCCATCCGATGGCCATAAAATATTTTTTAGTAGCTATCTTATTTGTGTTATTCGACGTGGAAGTGATCTTCTTCTATCCCTATGCGGTAAATTTCCGTATCCTGGGATGGGCGGGATTTGTCGAGGTATTGCTATTTGTTGGGTTCTTCCTGGCAGGCTTCATTTATATCATTAAGAAGGGAGCCCTGAACTGGGAGGATTGACGAGCGAAGACTAACAATATAACTACACGATTGTTGTTAAATGAATGAGTCGTGCCACGAGCAAGGCATGATTTTCTCTTCATTTATATTAAAATAGTATAATATGGCACGTCCGGTAAGGTTCAACGTTCATCCCATTAAGGCCGATATCAAGGACAATATCAGTCTTGCAAATATGCCCGAGGGTTATTCAGGCGAAGGCTTCTTCACCACCCGGCTTAGCAGCGTGGTAGGCCTGGCCCGCAAAAACTCCATGTGGCCCCTGCCTTTTGCAACTTCCTGCTGTGGCATCGAATTTATGGCTACCATGGCCTCCCACTATGACCTGGCGCGATTTGGAGCCGAGCGGCTGGGATTCTCCCCCCGCCAGTGCGACCTGCTGATGGTTATGGGCACTATCGCCAAGAAAATGGGTCCTATCCTCAAACAAGTATATCTGCAGATGGCCGAACCCCGTTGGGTAATGGCTGTCGGCGCCTGCGCATCCAGCGGCGGTATTTTCGATACGTATTCAGTATTGCAGGGGATCGACCAGGTGGTACCCGTAGACGTATATGTGCCGGGTTGTCCGCCGCGGCCGGAAGCTATCCTCGACGGGTTCATACGGATACAGGACCTGGTAGGGGCGGAAAGCATCCGGCGCAGAAACAGCGAGCAGTATAAGGGGTTGTTACAGAGCTACGGGATTCAATAAATTGATTATGGCATTAACCAACGAAACGATTAAAGAGCGACTGATCGCTAAATTTGGAAACCAACTCTCGGATTTCCAAGAGCCTTATGGCCTGCTGACCTTCGAGGCGCCAAAGGAATCCAACCTGAAAGTAATGCAGTTTCTCTTCGACGACGAAGAATTGCGATTTCAGTTTCTCACCGACCTGACGGCAGTACACTATCCCGATCAGGCGGGCCGCGAACTGGCGGTTGTCTATCACCTGCATAATCTTACGGATAACATCCGCCTCCGTTTTAAAGTATTTACAGCCAGCGAGCAGCCGGATGTCTTCACGGCTACCCAACTTTACTCTTCGGCCAACTGGATGGAACGGGAAACGTATGATTTTTTTGGGATCATTTTCGTAGGGCATCCGAATTTGAAGCGTATCCTCAATGTCGATGAGATGGAGTATTTCCCGCTGCGCAAGGAGTTTCCGTTAGAAGACCAGACTCGAATTGACAAGGACGATGCCATGTTTGGCAGATGATCATAAAATATTAAACACATGAGTGTCGAGCATCACGTAAAGCTTCCGGAAGGCAGCATCGAGAAAACAACTACCACGCTGAACCTGGGTCCCACACATCCGGCGACACACGGCGTATTCCAAAACATCCTCGAACTGGATGGGGAGCGCATCGTCTCTGCAGAGCAGACCGTAGGGTATATCCACCGCGCTTTTGAAAAGCTGGCCGAACGCCGACCGCTGTACCAGATCACCACGCTGACCGACCGGCTCAACTACTGTTCTTCTCCCATCAACAATATGGGCTGGCACATCACCTGCGAGAAATTACTCGGAGTAAAAACACCCAAACGCGTAGACTACCTGCGCATCATCATCATGGAACTGGCCCGCATCTCCGACCACCTCATCTGTAATTCAGTGGTGGGCGTTGACTCCGGCGCCTTTACGGGCTTCCTGTATGTGATGCAGTATCGCGAGCTGATATACGAGATCTATGAAGAGGTCTGCGGATCGCGGCTGACGACAAATATGGGCCGTATCGGCGGCTTCGAGCGCAATTTCACCGATGCCGCTTTTGAAAAGATCGAAAAATTCCTGGCCGAATACCCCGGCGTGCTGAAGGAATTCGAAAACATGTTCACCCGCAACCGCATCTTTATGGAACGGACCATTGGCGCCGGGCCTATCAGCGCCGAACGCGCGTTGAATTATGGCTTTACCGGTCCCAACCTGCGCGCTGCCGGCGTCGACTACGACGTACGGGTTCACACACCTTATTCCAGCTACGAAGATTTTCAATTCGAGATACCCGTTGGCTCAACAGGAGATTGTTACGATCGCTTCCTGGTCCGCAATGGCGAGATGTGGCAGTCGCTCAACATCATCCAACAAGCTTACCGGAAAGTACAGGACATGAAGGGCGCAGAAGCGGAGATCTTTCACGCGGACGCCCCCGAGTATTACCTGCCGGAAAAGAAGGACGTATATACGAAGATGGAGGCGCTGATCTGGCACTTCAAGATCATCATGGGTGAGACGGAAATCCCGCCGGGTGAAGTTTACAACTCTGTTGAAGGAGGGAATGGCGAAGTGGGGTATTATTTAATTAGTGATGGCGGCCGGACGCCGTACAGACTGCATTTCCGCAGACCTTGTTTTATCTATTATCAGGCTTATTCGGAATTGACGAAGGGTGCGATGTTGAGTGATGCTGTTATTGTAATGAGCTCGCTGAACCTTATCGCGGGCGAGATGGACGCATAAAAAGTTTTAAGATGGCAAAATTTTCAGACGAGAAACTAAAGAAGGTAGACGAAATTATCGCCCGGTACCCGGAAGGCAAACACAAAAGCGCCATACTACCGGTACTGCACATGGCACAGGAAGAGTTTGGCGGTTGGCTCAGCCCGGAGACGATGGATTATGTGGCGACCCTGCTGAGGCTGGAACCCATCGAAGTGTATGAAGTGGCGACCTTCTATTCCATGTATAACCTGAAACCGGTAGGCCGTTATGTGTTCGAGGTCTGCCAGACGGGGCCCTGTATGCTGCGCGGCAGCGATGATATCATCGAGTATATAAAGAAGAAGCTGGATATCAAAGTCGGTGAAACGACCCCCGACGGGCTCTTCACCCTGAAGACAGTCGAATGCCTGGGCGCCTGCGGTTATGCACCGATGATGCAGCTGGGCAAATTTTTCCGGGAACACCTGACACCCGAAAAGGTCGATCAAATAATTGAAGAATGCAGAAGAACTGCTGCTACAAATAATTAATCATGGGCAGACAATTATTATTAGAAAAGATAAAAGTGGAAGGCATCCTCACGTATGATGTATATCGTCGTGAAGGTGGTTATGCCAGTGTGGAAAAGGCGCTGAAGAATATGACCCCGGACCAGGTGACGGAAGAAGTGAAGAAGAGTGGTCTGCGTGGCCGTGGCGGCGCCGGGTTCCCGACGGGTCTGAAATGGAGTTTTTTGGCCAAACCCGACGGCGTACCCCGTCATCTTGTCTGCAATGCGGATGAATCCGAACCCGGTACGTTCAAGGATCGTTACCTGATGGAGTTCCTGCCGCACCTGCTGATCGAAGGGCTGATCGTCTCTTCCTATGCGCTGGGCAGCAAGGCTACCTATATCTATATCCGGGGCGAATACGCCTGGATCCCCGATATCCTCGAGCGGGCCATCGACGAGGCAAAAGCCAACGGCTGGCTGGGAAAAAACATCCTGGGTACCGGTTTTGACTGCGAAATTTATGTACACACCGGCGCCGGCGCCTATATCTGCGGTGAAGAGACGGCGCTGATCGAATCCCTCGAAGGCAAACGCGGCAATCCCCGTATCAAACCGCCCTTCCCTGCCGTGAAAGGCGTTTGGGATCGCCCCACCGTCGTCAACAACGTAGAGACCCTGGCGGCAATAGTGCCGATCATCAACATGGGCGGCGATGAGTATTCAAAGATTGGCGTCGGAAAATCGACGGGCACCAAACTGCTCTCGGCTTGTGGCAACATCAACAAACCCGGCGTTTATGAAATCGATATGACGATTTCCGTGGAAGAATTTATCTATTCCGACGAATATTGCGGCGGCATCCCCAATGGCAAGAGACTCAAAGCCTGTATCCCGGGTGGCAGCTCGGTCCCCATCCTGCCGGCGAATCTATTGTTGAAAACGGCTAAGGGCGAGACGAGGAGGATGAACTATGAAAGCCTTTCGGACGGCGGTTTTGCCAAAGGTTCTATGATGGGCTCCGGCGGATTTATCGTACTCGACGAAGACCAGTGCGTGGTGAAGAATACGCTGTCGCTGGCGCGTTTTTACCGGCACGAAAGCTGCGGGCAGTGTTCGCCCTGCCGGGAGGGAACGGGTTGGATGGAGAAGATCCTGAAGAATATCGACATCGGAAAAGGAAAGAAAAGCGATATCGACCTGCTCTGGGATATCCAGCGCAAGATCGAAGGGAATACCATCTGCCCGCTGGGGGATGCGGCAGCCTGGCCTGTTGCGGCGGCGATACGCCACTTCCGCGACGAGTTTGAATGGCATGTCGATAACCCGCAGGAGTGTTTGGTGCGGAATTACGGGCTCGCGCATTATGCAGACCCATTGGAGGCGGTGCCGGCATAATGACGTGAAGCGTAGAAATAAATTAATGCTTAAATAACTGAATGAACGCGATCAAAAACATAGAAATTAAGAATTTCAAATCTATAAGGCATCAAAATATAGAAGATTGCCGGAGGATAAATGTTTTTGTTGGATATCCTAATGTCGGAAAGTCAAATATATTGGAAGCAATTGGACTTTATAGTTCATTGCATTTAAACGGCGAATATTTCAAGTTTGATGATATTTGTAGGGTGAAACGTTTATCTGAGGTTTTTTTTAATAAAGAGTATCGTAATCCTGTTAGCGTAAACATTAACAATAACCTTTCGCTTGAATTAACGCTCGACTCTAATAACGATTTGCAGCTGAAAATGCAAGTTAAAGGTGAAGTTGCAAATGATAGATATGTCCCAATTCTGTCAGCTAAAATACTTGCGAACAATTACGAGTACAGATATGATAATCAAATAAACGAGCAGGCGTATAAAAACAGATTGGAAGCCATCCGTAAATATCAATTTAAAGCTGACAGTGCAAACAATCAAAAAAAACCTTTGGCCTTGGCAATGCCCTATGGATCCAATTTATTAGAGGTTTTACATAACGATTCAGTTTTAAGAAAAGATATTGCCGGATTATTTGAAGATTATGGTCAAAAGCTAGTTATTGATGATGATGAGATTTCCTTCTTCAAATATCTGGTTGATGACGCCATCGTAAGAATACCTTATCACTTAGTATCCGATACTTTAAGGCGATTGATTTTTTTTAAAGCAGCTGTGTTAAGCAATAAAGACAGCGTTCTCTTATTAGAAGAACCTGAAGCTCACATGTTTCCTCCATATATTTCCAAATTGACAAGCGATATTTGGTACTATAAGGATAATCAATACTTTATATCAACACATAGCCCATTTGTTGTGAACGATTTTCTGGAAAACATGAAAGATGAATTGGCGATTTATGTAGTTGAATACAAAAAAGAGTCAGGAGAAACTATTGTAAAGAGATTAACAGAAGAACAGATACATGAAGCATATCAATACGGAATTGATATATTTTTTAACTTGGAAAGCATAACAAAATAATGGAGGGAAATTTTGTTCCTGAATGTTATTTTGATACCGTACTTGTAAGAGCTATTTTGCAGACTGAGAGTGCATTAAACCACAAAAAAGGATGTAATAATGTGGTTAAAGTGATGAAGGAAGGAAGATTAAAGGATGAATTTGCTGTAGGGATTGTGGATAAGGATAAGAAAGAATTAGACTATTTGAGCGAATTTAAAGAATATGATTTTGATAAGCTGGTTTTATATAAACATAAGGATAAACATCATTATGTTATTCAGTTAAACCCGCCGATTGAAAAGTGGATTATTGAAGTTGCCGAAGAAGCAAGTATTGATTTAGAGCTTTTGGGTTTGCCAAGGGACGTAGAAAGACTAAAAAAAATAACTAAGTCGGAATTGGTAAAAGAAACGCCGGAACTCGTTAGTTTGTGTTGGGCTTTGCTTCGAAGTAACAGTGCTACCGTTAAAAGGTTTAAAGATTGGATCACACATTTAAGAGATAATAAGTATAAGTCAAATATAAAATACTTGACAAATGGCTGACGAAAAGAAATTATTCAAAGTAACGATCGACAATATTACGATAGACGTAGAGCCGGGGACCAGCATTTTGCAGGCGGCCCGGCAGATTGGCGGAGACGTGGCGCCGCCGGCGATGTGTTATTATACCAGGCTGAAAGGCAGCGGCGGTAAATGCCGGACCTGCCTGGTGGAAGTGGCGGCGGGCTCTACTGCCGACCCGAGGCCGATGCCAAAGCTGGTAGCCAGCTGCCGTACTAACGTCATGGACGGAATGGTCGTAAAAAATATCACCAGCGAAAAGGTCATCGATGCGCGCAACGGGGTAGTGGAAATGCTGCTGATCAACCACCCGCTGGACTGTCCTATCTGCGACCAGGCAGGGGAATGTTCGCTGCAGGACCTCAGCTACGAGCACGGCAAAGAGGGTACCCGCTATGAATTCCCCAGGCGGACATTTGAAAAACATGACCTCGGCCCCTATATCCAGCTGCACATGACGCGTTGCATCCTCTGCTACCGCTGTGTGTTTACGGCCGATCAGCTGACGGACAAACGCGTTCACGGGGTATTGGATCGCGGCGACCATTCCGAGATCGCTACCTATATCCAGAAATCACTGGATAATGACTTTATTGGAAATATCATCGACGTGTGCCCGGTGGGCGCGCTGACCGATAAAACCTTCCGCTTTAAAAATCGCGTATGGTTTCTCAAGCCCGTGGATGCACACCGCAACTGTACCCACAAAGGCTGCAATGGCAAGGTGACCCTATGGTATCGCGGGAATGAGGTGTTCCGGGTTACGGCGCGGAAGGACCAGTGGGGTGAGGTGAAGGACTGGATCTGTAATGAATGCCGCTTTGAGAAGAAGGAAACCGGCGACTGGGAAATTGAAGGGCCGACGGTGGTAAGCCGCCACAGCGTCATTTCTCAGGGACATTATGTCGGTGTCAAACGGCCGCAGGAAGTATTGTACGATGTCCTGGATGGAAGGAAGCCGCAGCTGCTGATGGATATACACACGGTGAGTGAGGTGAACAGACCGGAGATTGACTTATCGAAGATACAGGGACCATCACATTCAACGGATTTTGAACCCCACGAACAAAGATAAAAATGCATCCATTATTATTAGCTATGGACTGGGCTTTATTGATCGAGAAAGCTGTGCTGATATTGATCATTATCAGCGTTTCTCTGCTGATCGCCATGTACGAGACTTACGCGGAGAGAAAGGTTGCCGCGTTTATGCAGGATCGCCGCGGGCCAAACCGGGCGGGCCCCGGAGGCATATTTCAGCCGCTGGCCGATGGATTGAAGCTCTTCATGAAGGAGGAGATCATCCCGGCTTCTTCCAGCCGGCTTTTATTCGTACTGGGTCCGGGGCTGGCCATGCTCACCGCCATGATGACCAGCGCGGTGGTCCCCTGGAGCAGCCATTTCAACCTTTTCGGCAGGAATATCTCCATGCAGATAGCCGATGTCAACATCGGCATGCTCTACGTTTTCGGCGTGGTGAGCATGGGCGTTTACGGGGTCATGATCGGGGGCTGGGCTTCCAATAATAAGTTTTCCCTGCTGGCCGCCATTCGCGGGGCTTCGCAGATCATCTCCTACGAGCTGGCTATGGGGCTTGCCCTTATCTCCCTGCTGCTCATTTCCGGCAGCCTGAGCCTGGGGGATATCGTAAAACAACAACAGGAAGGCCACTATTATGTGCTGCTGCAGCCGCTGGGTTTCCTGATCTTCCTGGTCTGCGCTTTCGCGGAATGCAACCGTACGCCTTTCGACCTGTCGGAGGCCGACAGCGAGCTGAACATGGGTTTCCACCAGGAATATTCGTCCATGAAACTGGGATTTTACCTTTTTGCAGAATATATCAATGTATTTATCGGCAGCGCCGTCATGGCGACGCTGTACTTCGGCGGGTATGATATCCCGTTTGTGAATGACGGGGCGCTGGCGGCGCATTGGGGACAGAACCCGGTTGCAGCCCTGCAGGCCCTGAGCCTGTTTTTGAAGGTCGTGATCTTTATCTTCTTCTTTATGTGGGTGCGCTGGACGCTGCCGCGTTTCCGGTACGATCAGCTGATGAACCTGGGTTGGAAGGTATTGATACCCCTATCGCTGTTTAATATGCTGGTGACGGGGTTTGTGGTTCTTTTGAAGCTGAATCATTGGCATTTTTAAATATATTTGCGCCGCACAAGGCGATGTACATAAAATAACAATTTATGCAACCATTAACGAGCAGAGCGAAGGCGGTAAGCCGCAAGCCAATGACGATGTGGGAGAGGATGTATCTGCCGGCGATTGCCAAGGGCATGTCTATTACCTTCGGGCATATGTTTAAGAAAAAGCCGACGGTAAACTATCCCGAAAAGACCCGCCCTTTCAGCCCCGTATTCCGCGGGCTGCACGTCCTCAACCGCGACGAACAGGGACGCGAACGCTGCACGGCTTGTGGCCTTTGCGCCGTAGCCTGCCCCGCCGAGGCGATCACCATGGAGGGCGCCGAACGTTTGCCCGGCGAGGAAAACCTGTACCGGGAAGAGAAATATGCCGCGAAATATGAGATCAATATGCTGCGGTGCATTTTCTGCGGACTTTGCGAAGAAGCTTGTCCGAAAGATGCAATTTATTTATCGGAGACCTTTGCCCCGTCGAACTATACGCGGAAAGGGTTTATATATGGAAAAGAGGAATTGTTGATACCGGATCCGGTGACGCAGCCGGAAGAGTTTGCGAAGGCAAGGAGCCCGCGTGTTTAAGGGCGGCTGAATCAATAAACAAAATTATTTAACAATAGCTCAATGGGTATTACGCAAGTTCTGTTCTGGCTTTTAAGTATACTGGCTATCCTCGGCGCTATCCTGGTAGTAATAAGCAAAAATCCTGTGCACAGTGTATTGTGGCTGATCGTCGTGTTTGTCGCGATCTCGGGTCACTATATTTTGCTCAATGCGCAATTCCTGGCGATAGTCAACCTCATTGTTTACGCCGGGGCCATCATGGTATTGTTCCTCTTTGTATTCATGCTGATGAACCTGAATGCGGAGACCGAGCCGCAGAAAAATCGCTGGCTGAAGATCGCGGGGGTCATAACAGGCGGATCGCTGCTGCTGGTGCTGGTGGCGGCTTTGAAACAGGCGGACCTGAAGACGCAGGTCGCTGAAATGAACCGGGGGGACATCGGGTTGATACATAACCTGGGGCTGAGCCTTTTCCAGGATTATGTGGTGCCGTTCGAAATTTCAAGTGTTTTATTTTTGAGCGCGATGGTTGGTGTGGTTGTCATTGGTAAAAAAGAGTAGATATATATGCCGATAAACTATTACATATTTCTGTCTGTGGCGTTGTTTTGCATCGGGGTGGCGGGAGTGCTCACGCGCCGGAATGCGATCATCATTTTCATGTGCGTGGAGCTGATGCTGAATGCCGTGAATTTGTTGCTGGTGGCGTTTTCGAAGATGCACTATCATGCACTGGCGGCCACATCGCCCCATGCGGGAATTGACGGGCAGATCTTTGTGTTTTTCATTATGGTGGTGGCGGCGGCGGAGGTTAGTGTGGGGTTGGCGATCATCGTGATGATGTATAGAAACACGCATTCGATAGATGTTAATTTCCTGAATAGGTTGAAACACTAAAGCCGTTTATGAACATTCAATTAGTTTGGTTAGTTCCTGTATTACCGTTGGTCGGATTCCTGATCAATGGATTGTTCCGAAATAGTCTTTCCAAGTCGCTGACAGGGATTATCGGCAGTGGTACCATCCTTTTTTCGTTTGTCATCAGCCTGCTGATCTTCGGGCAGGTGCGGCAACCGGGTTTTGAGGCGACCGTCGTCACCCTGTTTGACTTCATCAGCGTCGGCAAATTGAGCATCCCCTTTGCCTTCCAGGTCGATCAGCTGTCTGTTCTATTCTTACTCATCATCACGGGGGTTGGTTTCCTGATCCATCTCTACTCTACTTCTTATATGCACGAGGAAGAAGCCCCGCATTTTGCGCGGTATTTTTCCTACCTCAACCTCTTCGTATTCTCGATGCTGCTGCTCGTATTGGGCGCCAACTTTGTCATCCTCTTCATCGGCTGGGAAGGCGTGGGGCTTTGCTCCTACCTGCTCATCGGGTACTGGTTTAAAAACCTGGAATACGGGAATGCGGCTAAAAAAGCCTTTATCATGAACCGTATCGGGGACCTGGGTTTCCTGATCGCGGTGTTCCTCATGATCAATCAATTCGGGTCGGTGACCTTTAGTGAGGTATTTGCGCATGCTGCCTCCGCAAAAGTGGGTGTGCTGACGGCTATCACCCTCCTGCTGTTTGTGGGCGCTACCGGTAAATCGGCGCAGATCCCTTTGTATACCTGGCTGCCGGATGCGATGGCGGGTCCCACCCCGGTGTCTGCCCTTATCCACGCTGCTACGATGGTGACGGCCGGTATCTATATGATTGCCCGTAGCCATGTCCTTTACGATCTTACGCCGGTGACGCAGGGGGTGGTGGCGGTGATCGGATTGCTGACGGCCCTGCTGGCGGCTACCATCGCGCTGAAACAAAACGATATCAAGAAAGTGCTGGCCTACTCCACGGTGAGCCAGCTGGGTTATATGTTCCTGGGCCTGGGCGTGGGCGCCTATACGGGCGCTGTCTTCCATGTGATGACCCATGCCTTTTTCAAGGCGCTGCTGTTTCTTGGGGCCGGCAGTGTCATCCACGCGATGGGCGGAGAGCAGGATATGCGGAAGATGGGCGGACTGCGCAAGTTCATGCCGGTGACGGGTATTACCTTCCTCCTGGGTTGTATCGCCATTGCCGGTATCCCGCCGTTCTCGGGTTTCTTCTCGAAAGACGAGATCCTGTCGGCTGCCTATGGCAAGAGTCCGGTATATTATGTCGTCGGCGTGTTTACGGCGCTGCTGACCGCCTTTTATATGTTCCGCCTTTATGCCACGACCTTTATGGGGCAGTTCCGCGGCACGCATGATCAGGAGCACCACCTGCATGAGAGCCCTTCGGCGATGACCATACCGTTGGTGGTGCTGGCATTTTTGGCGGTGGTGGCCGGGTTCCTCGGAATTCCGGAAGCCATCGCTCCGAATGCGCATGTGCTGGGGAAATTCCTTTCACCTGTGCTGGCCGGCGAGACGACCGGCGGGCATGAAGTAAGCAAGGGGACGGAACTGGGGCTGATGGCCGTGTCAGTGGTGCTGGCGCTGATCGGGACCTTTGTAGCCGTAGGCAAATTCAGCAAGAAACCCGAGCTCGAAGAGCCTACCGGCTTTGGAAAAGTTCTGGCCAATAAATGGTATGTGGACGAATTATACAATGCCATCATCGTAAAACCCCTGGATCTTCTGGCGCAGCTGCTGGTATTTATTGAAAAGAACATCATCGACGCGATAGTCAACGGCGTGGGAAGGCTGGTGCAATATGGCAGTCGCCAGCTCCGGCTGCTGCAGAGCGGTCAGGTCGGGGGTTATGTGTTGCTGATGGTAGTCGGTATAATAGTCCTGTTTTTAGTTGAACTTTTTGTAAAGAAATAAGCATATGATTCCTGTTTTACTGATCGTTATTCCACTGGTTACAGGTTTGGTTGGCTTCCTGATCAAAAACGAGAACAATGCCAAAAGCTGGGCGCTGGTGTCTTCCCTGGCGACCCTTGTCGTCAGCCTGTGGGGGCTTTCGGTGGCAAAAACCAGCCCGGTGCTGCATGCCAGCGTCGAATGGCTCCCCGACCTGGGAAGCCGTTTTGCCGTAGGGCTGGACGGGTTGTCGCAGATCCTGACGCTGCTGACGGCGGTGTCATTCCCGCTGATCTTTATCGCGACCTGGCGTGACCAGTATAAGAAAGCCTGGAATTTTTATGCGCTGATGTTGTTGTCGCAGGCCGGACTGATCGGCGTTTTTGTTGCGACCGATGCACTGTTGTTCTACTTCTTCTGGGAACTGGCGCTGATACCCGTGTATTTTCTATGCTCGCAGTGGGGTGGGGAAAGGCGCATCGCCGCTACGTTTAAATTCTTTGTATATACCTTCTTAGGCAGCCTGCTGATGCTGGTTGGCATCATCTGGTTATATTGGCATACGCCCGATCACAGCTTCTCCATGGAATCTTTTTACGGCCTGCGGTCGAAGCTCAGCGGTCAGGACCAGGGCTGGGTATTCTGGCTCCTGTTTATCGCCTTTGCCATCAAAATGCCCATCTGGCCCTTGCACACCTGGCAGCCCGAGACCTACGAGCAATCTCCTACCGCCGCTACGATGGTGCTCAGCGCTGTCATGGTGAAGATGGGGGTATTCGGGGTCATGCGCTGGCTGGTGCCGGTAGTGCCCGTTGGGGCCTGGGCCTGGGGGGATACGGTGTCCGGGGCTTGCATCATCGGGATGGTCTATGCTTCCCTGGTGGCTATAAAACAGGACGACCTGAAAAGGCTGGTGGCTTATTCATCCATTGCCCACGTCGGGTTGATGTGCCTGGCGATATTCGCCACGACTTCCAACGGCATGCAGGGGGTGATGATACAAATGTTTAACCACGGCATCAATATACTGGGAATGTGGATCGTGATCGACCTGATCGAAAGGCAGTTCGGCACGCGTAAGATATCCGAGCTGGGTGGGCTGGCACAGAAGGCCCCTTCCCTGGCGATACTGCTGGTCATTGTCGCCCTGGCCAATGTGGCGCTGCCGCTGACCAATGCCTTTGTCGGGGAGTTCCTGCTGTTCAGCGGGGTATTCAGCTCGACGGCGACGCAATACAGCACCGTGTTTACGGTAGTAGCGGCCCTGACGATCATCCTGGGTGCTATCTATACGCTGAATATGATACAGCGGGTGTTTTATGGGAATACCAATGCGTTGACGGAGAAGGGTACGGATATCCGGCTAAATGAGAAGGTGGCGCTGGCGGCGATAGTGGTGCTGATATTGGTGATCGGGGTCTATCCCAGGCCGATGCTGGAGTTGACGAAAGAGACTGCGGAAATGATATTATCTAAGATGAATTATAAGTTGTAGAAGATATGAACGCAATTATATTATCGGCTATCTGGGGTATCGTTATGATGTTCAGCGGCATTTTTACCAAAAGTAAAACTGCTATCCGAAACACCGCAATTCTAGGCCTCGTGCTGCTGCTGCTGGCTAACTGGGCGGACATGACCGGCAACCACATACCGATCGACGTGCACAAGATGCTGTACTTTGATACATTTGGCTTGCTGGGCAATAGTATTGCATTTGCGAGCACGTTGCTCCTGGTGTTGCTGAGCGGACGCGATATGGAAAAAGTGGGGCATAACCTGGCCGAATACTTTGCGCTGATCTTTTTCGTGTTGTGCGGGGTGGCGATAGTCACGACCTTCAATACGCTGCTGATGCTGTTCCTGGGGATCGAGATCATTTCTATTCCGCTGTATATTTTAACGGGCGCCGACAAACGCAACCTGAAGAGTAATGAAGCTGCGCTGAAATACTTTCTGATGGGTTCTTTTTCCACGGGCCTGATGTTGCTGGGCATCGCCTTTTTATACGGGGCAAGCCAGAACGGCACCTTTTTTATCGACGATCTGTGGACGCCCGGGCCATCGAAGGTGACGCCGGTCTTTATAGCGGGTCTGCTGCTGCTGCTGGTGTCGATGGCTTTCAAAGTCTCGGCGGCGCCTTTCCACTTTTGGACGCCTGACGTATATGATGGGGCGCCGACCGTATTCACCTCTTTTATGGCGACCATCGTGAAGGTGTCTATCTTCATCGGTTTTGTGCGGCTTTTTGATGAAGGGTTTGGCGAGAGCCAGGACAAGTGGCAGGTTTTTGTCGCGATCATCACGGCAGCTACCTTGTTTATAGGGAATGTGACGGCGGTGTTCCAGCAAAGCGTCAAACGAATGCTGGCTTATTCTTCGATTGCGCAGGCCGGATTTATGCTGCTGGCCCTGCTGGCGCTGAACCAGGTGTCAAAACAGGGGATGTTGCTCTATGCGGCCGCTTACAGCGTGGCGACGATCGGCATTTTTGCCGTGCTGATCCGGATGAAGGACTATACTTTTGAAGGTTTTAACGGTCTGGCCCGGCAGCAGCCGGTGCTGGCCGCTACGGTTACCATATTTCTCCTTTCGCTGGCAGGTATACCCCTGACCGGCGGATTCTTCGCTAAATATTATATGCTGGCTGCCGTGGTTTCTTCGGGCCACTATCTCTGGCTGGTGATCTTTGCGGTATTATGTGCTGCGGTGAGTGTTTATTATTACTTCCGGGTTATCCAGGCCATGTATTTCAAGGATGGCGACGGAGCAACCGAAGTGGAGCCGGGGGCCGGGTTTAAGGGCTTGCTGGTGGTGCTGGCTGCGGTGGTGGTGGTGCTGGGGATTTGGCCGCAGACGCTGCTGAGTTTGCTTTCAAAGCTACCGTATACGTGGTAGGGTGAAGCTTTTTTGCTAACTTGCCTGTAATGAAGAATTCGGATACTCTCGCTTTGGCTTTCCGGACGGTGCGGAGCAACAAATTACGCACGGGCATTACCGTCGCAATTATTGCTTTCGGGATCATGGCCCTGGTGGGCATCAATACTGCTATCAATGCGATGAAGCAGAAGTTTACCGAGAGTTTTTCTGCGATGGGAGCCAATGGTTTTACCATCCACTACCGGAAATGGTTCAATTTCAATGGGGGAGGGGTCAAAGCGCAGAAACGGGGCTTGCGGGAGAAAAAGTCCAATTCCCAGGTTCCGATAACAAAAATGCAGGCAGAGACCTTTCTGGCCCGGTATCAATATCCCGCCGTCGTTTCATTAAATTTTCAAGGGACGCAGGATGCCGTCGTTTCGTTGGGGAGCAAGAAGACCAACCCAAATGTGCGGGTCATGGGCGCGGATGAATTTTATGCCGAGCTCAACGGCTACAGCCTGGCGACCGGCCGGAACCTGAATGCGCTGGACATCCAGTCGGGACGGAATGTCTGTATCATCGGCAGCACCATCGCGCAGAAATTCTTCGGGTCCAACCCCGAAGCTCCTTTGGAAAAGATCATCCGTGTTAACAACCTGCCTTTTAGGGTTATAGGGGTATTGGAGGAGAAGGGGTCGACCTTTGGGATGAGCTATGACAACCTGGTTATCACGTCTTATAACAACGTACGGAGATTTTTCAATACCAATACAAATGCTTCCTTTAACATCCAGGTGAAGGTGGCGGATGTGAAAGTAATTGACGGGGCCATAGACCAGGCGGAGGGCGTTTTCCGGCCGGTGCGGCGGCTGGATGTAATGGAGGCGGACAATTTCATGATCGACAAGAGCGATACCTTTGTGGCGCTGTTGTTGAAGAACCTGAGTTTTATCACGTTGAGTGCAGGGATCATTGGATTGATTACCCTGATCGGAGCGGCGATAGGTCTTATGAATATCATGCTGGTGGCGGTGACCGAAAGGACCAAGGAGATCGGACTGGTGAAGGCCATTGGCGGGAGGCGGAAGCACGTGCGGCAGCAATTCCTTTGGGAGTCGGTGCTGATCAGCCTGATGGGAGCGGCTTTCGGGGTGGTATTGGGGGTGATCGTGGGGAATATTTTTTCGCTGGTGCTGTCGACGGGTTTTGTGGTGCCGTGGGTCTGGGTCATCGGCGGTATATTTATATGTAGTCTGGTGGGGGTGCTGGCGGGGTTGTATCCCTCGTGGAAGGCAGCGCGATTGAACCCGATCGAAGCGCTGCGCTATGAATAGTCAGCACCGGCGTACTTGTACGAATTTGTACGAACCTGAATGGCCGCGATGCCCGGCACGAATAATTCCATAAGGACTTTCCCGATTTTAACTCTTTTTCCCCCGTTATTAATGAGGCTTTAATGATTTACAAAAAATTAAGTTAGTAATTGCATCGGCTGTGTCTTCCTAACAAAAAAGATGTACTTTGCGAGCCCTGGGGATCGCAGGCCGCAAGGCCAATTTATTAGAGGACTGGTGCTGTGGGCTAAATTTTTAATAAGCCCTAAAGCACCAGGCAAACGCCTCCGGTTTAAGGCTCTGAGCTCCTCTCGTACAAGGGGCCCGGAATGTGTCGTGACGGGCTATTGATCGTTTCCACCTGACCATATTTGACGGGATACTTTGATTTTTACTTTACGAAAATTCATTATCTTGTGTGACTTATAAAAATTTAGTATCCAATTTTATCTATTGAAAAGCTTTTTTCCTTAGAATTGTACAATCATTTTCTATTACATACTTCAATTTTTTTAAAAAACACTAAAAACAAACGATCATGGCTGAAACAAAACCGACTGCAGCGACAGCAGCTAAAAGCTCTTCATCCGTTCAACCGCAGAAAAGGGGTAATTCGATTTCCTGGGTCGCACCGTTGGTGTGTGTTATTGCAGGCTATATTATCTGGAGATTTATACTTGGCGCCGATAGCAATTTTACAAAACCTGATCCTGCGGGTGGTTTCTGGCCTTCACAGCAAGGTCCCAAAGCCGCACTGCCTAAGATGTACCAGGGTGGTATCATTGTTCCGATCCTGATCGGCGCATTCCTTACAGTACTGACTTTCGTGATCGAGCGTTTCATGACGATCACCAAGGCAACGGGCACTGGCAATATTGCTGAGTTCATTCGCAAGGTACAGTATCACCTGGCCAATAAGAATGTTGACGCGGCTATCGCTGAGTGCGACAAGCAAAAGGGTTCTGTAGGTAATGTAATGAAAGCGGGTCTTCGCAAGTACAAGGAAATGATCACCAGCACTGAGTTGGATACAGAGCAGAAGGTGTTGGCCATTCAGAAAGAAGTAGAAGAAGCTACTGCGCTGGAACTGCCAATGCTGGAAAAGAACCTGGTATTCCTTTCTACGATCGCTTCGGTAGCTACCCTGATGGGTCTGCTTGGAACGGTTATGGGTATGATCCGTTCATTCTCTGCCCTGGGTGATAGCGGTGGTGGTGAAGCTGCGCAGAAATTGTCCGAAGGTATCTCCGAGGCCCTGTACAACACAGCTCTGGGTATCGGTACTTCTGCCGTCTCCATCATCATGTACAACATTTTCACGACTAAGATCGATGGTATCACTTATGGTATCGATGAAAGCGGTTTCACGCTGACGCAGAGCTTTGCTTCCCTTTATAAATAAGGAAAGCAGGACGGCGGACGGACCGGGACGGGCCGTCGCGCCCGACAGGGCGCAAACATTAGCCCCGTTTAGATTGCAAAGCAATCGTAGCAGAGCAGAGAGTGACCAGAATTGTTAAAATTGATTGGTCCTTGTGGAAAAGAGAAACAAATGAGTCTTATTCTAAGTAATAGAAATAGGATTCGCTTAATCATCAAACAAATTATTTAAAAATGCCAAGAGCCAAAATACCGCGTAAAAGCACGAGCATCGACATGACGGCCATGTGTGATGTCGCCTTTTTGCTGCTATCTTTCTTTATTCTGGCAACCAAATTCAAGCCGCCGGAGGCGCTGGCAGTGATGACCCCTAACTCGGTGTCATCCAAGGTGGCTCCCGATAAGAACGTGGTCCTCATCACGTTGGACAAGGACGGCAAGGCTTATTTCAGTGTCAGCGACGGGAATACTTCTGAAAAGAAGGATATCATCGACGCCATTAACACCGCCAAGAACCTGGGCCTGACCGATGCCGAAAAGAAGAATTTTTCTACCAACGCCTCCGCTTATATCGGGGTGCCTTTTTCCCAGCTGAAGTCATACCTGGACAAGTCTCCTGAAGAATTGAAAAATGCCGTTCTGCCGGGTATTCCCGTAACGGATAGCTTGAACAACGAAATGATAGACTGGATCCGGGCTGCTGTAGGCGCTTTCCAGGGTTCGAAGATGAACCTGCTGGTAAAGGGCGACAATGCGGCGAAATATCCGGCTTTTGAGGGGGTCGTTTATGCGTTTAAGAAAAACGACCAGCTGAAATTCCAGCTGATAACCAATCCGGTCGGCGCCCCCATCGGATCCGAGCTGGAAAAAGTGCAGGCTAAATCGGGCAGCAAGAGCTCGGAGCAGTAGTTGCTTAATGGTTAAGGCTCAGTAAGTTATTACGGCCCGTCGGTGACGGAAAACTGGTTAAGCGACAGAGAGAAAAAATTTGTAACTTTAAAAAAAGCTATTTACCATGGCAGAAATGGATACCTCGAGCGGCGGTGGTCATAAAAAAGGCCCCGGCGTTAAGAAAAGTAAAAAGCTCTCCACCCGGGTGGATTTGACCCCCATGGTGGATCTGGGTTTCCTGCTGATCACTTTCTTCATCTTCACGACGACGATGAGTCAGCCTACGGCAATGAAACTGAATTTGCCAAAGGATGTGGAGAAGCCGGAAGACCAGAACAAGCTGAAGGAATCGGCGGCTTTTACCGTTATGCCTTCCAAGGCGAATATGGTGTATTATTACGAGGGCCTGGATCCTTCTAAGCTACAACAGACCACCTTCAAAGGTGTCCGGGATATCATCCTGGATAAGAAAAGAAGGACGGACCCGAAGGATTTCATGGTGATCATCAAGCCCACGAAGGATGCTACCTATAAGAATACGGTGGATATCCTGGATGAGATGACGATCGACGCTGTGAAGCGTTATGCCCTTGTAGATATCAGCCCGGCCGAATATAAGTTTGTCGAGGCTACCGAGACTGCAAACGGCGTAAAATAAACCAACCGGGTTTATGGAATCCGGAAGGTTTTGAATCTAAATGATGTGGACCCTGGGTTCATCTAAGGTGGAACAGAGTTACACATAAATAAAAAACCATTTACAATGGACGTAAACAAAATACTAACCGCCGATATCCTCGACATTATCTTTGAGGGTAGGAACAAGGAATACGGCGCTTACGAGCTGCGTAAGACCTACAACAGCCGCCTGGTCAAGGCGATCGTGGGTACTGCCATCGTGATCCTGTTGGTGTTCATTTGGTACTTCGTATCCAATCTGGACTCCGGCAAGTCGAAAAAAGCGATGGTGGTGCAGGACGTGCAGCTCGAAGAAGTTAAGGAAGAAAAGAAAAACGAGCCGCCGCCGCCTCCTCCTCCCAAGATCGAGCCTCCCAAGGTGGAAATGGCCAAATTCACTCCTCCCAAAATTGTGAAAGACAATGAGGTGAAGGAAGAAGAAAAGCCACCGGAACAAGAAAAGCTGGAAGACACCAAGATCGGTACGGTCAACCAGGAAGGTATCAAGGACGAAGGTATCACTGCTCCTCCTGTATCTGATGCCGGTAAGGGTGTAGTTGAAGCGCCTAAAAAGGATGAGGAAGACTATGACAAGACCTTTACGAAGGTGGAAATCGAGTCTGAATTTCCTGGTGGTGCTGCTGCCTGGCTGCGTTACCTGAACAAGAACCTGCGTTATCCTGACGACGCTGTGAACAACGAAATACAGGGTACGGTAGTTGTTCAGTTTATAGTGGACAAAGAAGGTAATGTGAGTGATGTTGCGGCGATCAGCGGTCCGGAATCGGGTGGTCTTCGTGAAGAAGCTGTCCGGGCGATCAAGAAGAGTGGTAAGTGGACACCGGCGGTGCAGAATGGACGGCAGGTTAAGTCGTACAAGAAGCAGCCGATCGTGTTCAAGCTCGAAGCTCAGTAAAACTTTCGCGCAAAATAATAATATTGAATCCCCTCCAACCGGAGGGGATTTTTATTTTACGGGTATACGCTGCCGTTATGGAATCGATTCGGGAAGGAATCTTATTATAAAATACTCTTTCATATGGAATCAAACAAAATTCTACAAGCCGACTTCCTTGATATCCTGTTTGAGGACAGGAATAAGGAATATGGTGCTTATGACCTGCGTAAGACGTACAACAAGCGTCTTTTTAAATCGATAGCCGCGATGGGGACCGTGATCGTATTGTTGTTTGTGGGTGGGATTGTTTTGGGCCGCGGGACGAAGAAGGTGGCGGCGGCGCCTTATGTCTTTGATGACACATTAATCGCTATCAATGAGCCGGATGTGACACCCCCTCCTCAACCGCCGCCGCCGAAGATAGAAGTGCCACAGGTGGCGACGATACAGTGGACCAAGCCTAAAATAGTACCAGATGCCGATAAACCCGACCCGCCGCCAACGGTGGACGATTTGGATAAGAATGTCAAGATCGCGGCGAGCACAAAGGATGGGAATGGGGATGCAGATATTGTTGCTCCGCCGGCTGGTGAAGCTGCTGGTAAAGGCATTGTAGAAGAGCCTAAAAAAGTGGAAGAGCCGGCGATCTGGACAAAAGTAGAGATCGAGTCTACCTATCCCGAGGGCGCGGCGGGCTGGCTACGATTCCTGAATAAAAACCTCCATTATCCTGATGACGCACTGAATAATGGGATTGACGGGGTAGTCATGGTGCAATTCATCGTGGATGAAAAAGGCAATGTCAGTAATGTGCAGGCGGTTAGCGGTCCGGAGTTGGGCGGCTTGCGGGAAGAAGCGGTGCGGGTAATAAAGAAGAGTGGTCTGTGGACAGTGGCGATACAGAACGGGCGGCAGGTGAAGTCATACAAACGGCAGCCGATAACATTTAAATCGGGAGTTGAATAAGGCGGGGCTTGCGCCGCCGCGATTGCCGGACATCAGGATTTTGAATAGCCGGTGGCGTTTAGTATAGCGTCGCCGGCTATTTTGATTATCTTTAGTAAAAGATCCCTTTTACAACATGTTGTGGAGACCCTTGAGCGATTTTCTGGTCAGGCTGCGGCTATACTGCTTTTTGTTATTATTTGTATTGTTGTCCGGTATTCAGGAAGGGCAGGCGCAATTCTTGTCTTTTGCGCAGCAGCCATCGACCTGCACTTCGCCCAATGGTAGTATTACCGTACAGGATGGTATTGGAACGGGGCCTTATTGGTTTTATATTGATGAAGGTAGCGGCATGACCGGGCCTAACATTTCAGCCACCAATACCTATACTTTCAACAATCTTGTAGGCGGAAAGACATACTATTTCAATGTTATTGATCAGAATGGCACTGGCACATGGGTTTCAGATAATTTCTTATTGTCCGATCTTGCTGCTCCCGGCATCAGTGCCGTACCCCAGGCGGCGACATGTCTGAATAATGACGGCAGCCTGCTGGTCACTGCAGTCAGCGGGAACGGACCTTTTCTTTACCAGGTCAATAGTGGCAATTATGTTCCCCAGGGGTCATTCACGGGCCTTCCCAGTGGAGGGCTGAAGGCGGCTATACAAGATGCCAACAACTGCGTCACCTCTACGCTGGTGACCATACCCCTGAACAATGACCTGAAGGCTTCTGCCGGGACTGTCCCGCCTATTTGTGAAGGGGCAAGTATACAGCTGTCGGCTGTCAGCAATGCAACGAGTTTTTCCTGGAACCCGGCTAGCGGATTGAACGACCCTACTCTCCTGAATCCAATAGCTTCCCCTACTATCACCACCGTTTATATATTAACGGCCGGCAGGGGCATATGCCCGTACCAGTCCGTTCCGGTATTGGTTACCGTCAATCCGGCGCCCATACCCAATGCCGGCGCAGACATCCAGACCTGTTACGGCAGAACGGTCGCCCTGCGGGGCAGTGGTGGAAATACCTATCATTGGTCGCCGTCCACCTGGCTCACGAATCCGAACTCCCGGGTTCCCATTGTGACCAGGCCGGACAGCACTATTACCTATAGCCTCTCGGTTACGGACGCCAACGGGTGCAACTCGCTTAAGCCCGATTCGGTGACAGTATTCGTAACACCGCCGTTGAAAATCGTCGCCGGTCCGGATACGACAGTATTCGTCGGCCAGCCGGTGCAGCTGTCAGCCGTTGGCCCTGCAGATCCCGGCGGGCTGTCGTACCAGTGGTCACCGGGCACCGGTCTGAACAACACCCTGATCCAAAACCCCACCGCCACATTGACCACCCCGCTGCAAGTGACTTATCTCGTGCAGGTGACGACCAGCGCCGGCTGTGCAGGGACGGATACCGTGGTCGTGAAGGCCTATTCGGTGGCGGACATCCTTGTTCCCAATGCGTTCTCCCCCAACAACGATGGGCACAATGATGTGCTGCGGCCGCAAATGCCGGGGATCAAGACCTTTAAATACTTTACCATCTTCGATCGCTGGGGGCGGCAGGTCTTTACAACGACCAACGCCGGTGTCGGCTGGGATGGAACCCTGAATGGCAGGACGCTGGAAACCGGCGTTTATGTGTGGATGGCGATGGGCGTGGATGTTAACGGAAGGACGGTGCAGCAGAAGGGGACGGTGGTGTTGGTTAGATGAAACTCGCGGAGCGAGTTTCGCGTCGGTTTACCGACGCAAACATTTGGCCCTGGTTAGGTCCTGCGAAGCAGGCCCGCAGCGGAGCAGGGAACGAACGAAGAAAAGCGAGGAACGAAGCTCTGACGAGGTTCTGTCGCAACGACAGCCCAATCAAGGGGCGATGCTTGCAACATACTATCTTTGCACGATGTTAGGTAAACTTACGGGCTGGGAAGACACCATTGTAGCGCTGGCAACACCGCCGGGCATAGGTGCGATCGGTCTCATCCGGGTGAGCGGCCGGGCCAGTTTTGATATTGTCAATCAACTTTTTGTAGGTAAAGACCTCCGGGAACAACCCTCTCATACCCTGCACGTCGGGGTGCTGAAAGAAGGGGAGGAGCAATTGGATGAAGTGGTCGTTTCCCTCTTTCGCGGGCCGCGCTCCTATACCGGCGAAGACGTCATCGAAATTTCCTGCCACGGCAGCCCGTATGTCCTGGAGCGGGTGATAGAAGCTCTCCTTCACCGGGGCGCCCGTCTCGCCAAAGCCGGCGAGTTCACCCAGCGTGCCTTCCTCAACGGCAAATTAGACCTGGCCCAGGCCGAGGCCGTCGCCGACCTCATCGCCAGCAATACCGCCGCCTCTGCACGGACAGCCCTGCATACCATCCGCGGCGGGTTTTCACGGGCTTTACGCGACTTGCGTGAGCGCCTGATCTCCTTTTCCGCGCTGATCGAACTCGAACTGGACTTCTCCCAGGAAGACGTGGAATTTGCCGACCGGACGCAGCTATACCACCTCATCGGCGAGGCGGAAGACGAGACCGCTAAACTCCTCGCTTCATTTAGTCTTGGGAATGTCATCCGGAACGGCGTCGCTGTGGCCATCGTAGGGAAACCCAATTCCGGGAAGTCCACGCTACTGAACACCCTATTGAATGAAAACCGCGCCATCGTAAGCGAAATCGCCGGAACAACACGCGACACCATAGAAGAGGTCTTGAATATCGATGGGATCCTTTTCCGGCTGATAGATACGGCCGGCATCCGCGAACATACGGCCGATGTCATCGAGCGGATCGGAGTCGGAAGGAGTCTCGAAAAGATGGAGCAGGCTGACATCGTGGTATATCTGTTTGATGTCCGCGACGATGCCGCCTCAGTTGCAGCCGTGCGGAGCGAGCTGCAGGCAAAAGGTAAGCCCTTCCTGCTGGTCGCCAATAAAGTGGATGCCGTTGGAGAAGATGTCGCGCGGGCGCGTTTCCCGCAGGAACTGCTCATCTCGGCCCGGGAAGAAAGGCATATCGATGTCTTGCGTCAGCGTCTCGTGGACCAGGTGCTGCAGGGCAAGGCTGCCGCGGACGGGACGATCGTGACGAATGCGAGGCATTATCATGCGCTGCAACAGGTCGCGGCTTCGTTGGAAACGATACATAAGGGATTGGATGAAATGTTGCCCGGGGATCTGCTATCGCTCGACATCAGGCATTGTTTGCATTATCTTGGGGAGATAACGGGGGAGATAACGACGGAGGATAGACTTGACTATATATTTAGTAAGTTTTGTATTGGGAAATAGCCGCGCAGGCTGCGGCGCTCGGTGGATGCGGGATTTATTTGGTGCCCCTGATTATCAGGGGTTTTCTTTTGCCTTCTTCGGCCGTCTTTTGCCTTTATTAGCCAAAAACTTGTTACGAATCTGGGACTACGATAGGATTTGGGGTGATCTTCAGGTTACAAGCCTGGAAAATGATACGCTATGATACAGTATGATACGATTTGATACGGTATGATACATTTTCTGAGGCGAGATAAAGAGTAACAGAAACTGAAAATACCCAGACAAAAGTCCCCATCCCATGAGTAGTAATTTGAGAATTGTCAAGATTTGTGAGTTCTGCAAGCAGGAATTCATTGCCCGGAAGACTACTAGCCAGACTTGTTCTGACCCGTGTGCCAAGCGATTATATAAGCTGCGGCAACGAGAAAAGACAATTAGCCGGGCAGAGGTTAAGACTATGGTTAAACGTAAGCCAGAAGCGTTTATAACTGAGGAGCAGGTGAAAGCGATACAGGCAAAGGAGTGGTTGACCCTTAAGGAGGCGGCGTTATTGCTGAATGTGTCACCGTTGACTCTGAGGCGCTGGGTGCTGGCTGGCGAGGTGAGGTCGGAGAAAGTGGGGAAGAAGCATATGTTTAAAAAGACGGATTTGAGGAAAATACCGTAAAACACCTTCAGATGCTAATGAGTTTCAACGTATATTGTTAAAAACTTATACCATTAAAGTGAGTTCTTGCAAACTGAGGTATATTGCGGTTACATGCTAGAGGTATTTGAGATTTGGTTATAGAGATCAATGAAGATTTAAGAGCAATGATGACCGGAGATATATTAGTCAGAGTTAACGGCACAAATTGAAGTTGTTCATGTATTGCAGACATATCACTATAGATGAATGGATTCGTTAGATTCCCAATATAAAATTAAACTTTAGTCAAGCTTACTTTGTCTAACCTTATTTCGCAATTAGAACTCAATACAGACTATTTTTACCAATTGATGGAGGAAGCTCCTGACTATGTTGAGCACGAGCCACAAAATATATCACCAAGAATACATGAGGTATTTAAGATTGCTTTTAGAGGTGCCAATGTTTATGCAAAACTGGTAGACAGAATTCAAATGGATACTTTGTCTTTCGCATCTCTCACAGCGGAAGAATATTTTAATAAGACTTATTATGTTATAAAAGGTACTTTCTCTAATAGGAGCCAGAAAGGTTACCTGAAGTATATTTTCTCGATTCTGTTATTTGACTTTGGCTTCACTATTATGAGTGACAAAACACATACGATGCCGGGATCAATGAGCTTCTGGAAGAAAATAAAATTGCATGAAAATACTGAGTGCCGAATTATCAATGTGGATACAAGATATAGCCGGAAGTATGGTGATCAACCGGACGATGCAATTTGGGGGTTGAATGAGTTGTATTTTATAGATGGGAAAATAAACGATTTTATCGTTGAGGGCTTGTATAAAAAGAAGGCAATATGTACTGTTTTATATGACTTTATCTTACTGAATTCCGAAAAGCTACTTAATCGGCAAAATATCAGGTTGGTTACCAAATCAATTATGACGGAGGAGTAAGTGAAGGCGATCTAGGAGAAGGACTTGTTGTCGCTGAAGGAATCGGCCCTATTGCTCAACGTGTCGCCGCTGACTTTGAGACGGTGGGTGTTGGCTGGGAACATAAAGTCGGTAAAGGTGGGGAGAAGCATTTGTTTAAGAAGGCAAATCTGGTAAAGCTCCTATAAAGCTGGGAGTAATTAGTTCTTGGACTTTTTCTTTTTTAGACTGAATGAATTCACGTATTCTTCGGCAGTTAGAGTAGTACCCTCAATGAATCCTTTCAATATAAAAAATGAGAAACCTACATACAGTATGAGGGCAATCAAGTTTCTGCTCCTCTCAAAATCATAACTAAGCCAAATAATTATTAATCGATAAGTCGCAAAAGATATGAGACATATAATGAGTATCCATTTACCATAATCCTTAAAGTAAATTAAAGAAAGAAGCAGGTAGGAGATTTTGTTAGCCACGAACCAACCAATCCCCAAGATCATGCCAAGTGCCATCGGAATTAATACCCAGTCAATACCCCCTTTTTCTACAATCGCAAAAGCACAACCTTCTAACGTAAATGCTGAAAATATGCTTATGAAAATCACGGTTAAGATAAACAGACAAGACTTTAGTACGGTTAGATAGACCCTTGATGCCATGGTCGGGATTTTATTATTTTGGAAGATTTACCAATTTATGAAAAATATCAATGATTCCTTCAACTCTCATCGATAAATATCAATCCTCCGAAATAATCAAGTGATCGAACAACTGCATATATCAGCAAGCCCACCATTGAGCGATGAGCCGGCCTAGTTTTCAAGGGAGTCCTTTTAGTAAGGCAATTCATAAATAAAAATAGCTGGCCCATCTTTTCCCATCCGACGGCCCTCTGAGATGCACCAATAAATCCGGACAGTCAATTTGCTTAACTTCACAACGCAATGACTGGAAAAAGCACGAAAAAGACACGGAGAAAGTATGATGCCTCC
>WNFM01028802.1_pt3 | contig 87382 bp, 72 predicted proteins | sample 5400271 | NCBI WGS metagenome assembly WNFM01 (sample SAMN13153352, study PRJNA577476) | soil metagenome | isolation source: 60 cm saprolite on Douglas fir-dominated hillslope | place: USA:California | collected 2013-09-17
GCGGTCGCATAGATCGCGCGCACGTCGCCGGTGAATTTGCCCCCCCGGTCGTAACTGAGCTGCAGGTTGACGTTCGTCGAGTGCGACTTGTTCACGTTATCGTCCGAATAGGTCTCGATGTCGCCCACATAGAATTGCCGGCTCTGCGTCGTGTAGAAATCGTTCAGCGGCGGGGCCGGGCCGGCGCTCGGGTCGAAGCTGTTATAGCCGTTGTAGACCTGGACGCCGGTATTGCGCTCGGTGAGCGGAAGAAAGGTCGCACCGTCCCAGCTGGAGGAATTGAGCTGGTAGCCGGTCTGGCGGTCGTAGCTCTTTTCATTGGTGTAGAAGAGATCGGACAGGAGTGTCACGCCGGGCCCGAGTTCCGCCTGCAGCGAAACGTTGAACCCCGAGCGCTTGCGTTCCAGCTGCTCGTCGATGGCGGCGTAGTCTGCGGTGTTGTAGTAGGCGCCATTCGCCTTGCCGTCGCCGTTGACGTCGACGTTGCAGCCGTTGGCCTCAAAGCCCACGGCGGGGCTGTAAAGCCCATCGCTGCCCCGGGGGCACTGCGACGGATTGAGCAGCACCACGCCCGCCGGGAGCGGTGCGCCGCCATAGGCGTTGAGGAACCCCACTCCCAGCGTAGTGTTGTCCGAGGTCTCACCAACGAGTTCACCCGTGTATTGACCCATGCCGTCGAAGGAGTGCTCGAGAGTGACGTCGGAATACGCGGCCGAAGCCACGACACCCCAGCGCGCGGCGTGGTAGCCGATGAGCGTATCGAGTTCGGGCTGGTACTTGTCCGTCTGCGAACCGTGCAGGGCGGAGGCCGCTCCCGCCAGCGTCCAGCCCTGCGGCAGATCGTAGGGGCGGCGCGTCTTCAGGTTGATGGTGCCGGTGATGCCGGCGTTGAGGAGATTCGCGGTGGGCGACTTGCTGACATCGGCACCGGCAAACAGTTGCGAGGGAATATCGCCGAAGTCGGGCTGCACGTTCACGATTGAGCCGGTGGTGAGGAAGGCTTCGCCGTTGAGCAGCGTGCCCACCTGCGGCAGGCCGCGGATATTGACCGAGGTGCCCTCCCCGCCCAGACGATTGATCTGCACGCCGGTGATGCGCTGCAGTGAATCGGCAATGGTCGTGTCGGGCAGCTTGCCGATATCCTCCGCGGAGATGCTGTCCTGGATCGAAGCCGCGTCGTGCTTGAGCTGGACCGCCTTCTGCTCGGCGGCGCGCACGCCGGTCACGATGACTTCCTCGAGTGTTTCCGCTCCCTGTGCCGCGGCCGCGCGCTGCGACGGCAGGCTCGCGAGTATGACCTGCGTGATCAGCAGGCTCAGCGAAGCGCAAGTATTTTTCTGGACTGACATCTTCGATACTCCCTTGGTAGTCATTCTGGTTTCCCCGGCTCGGGTGGCCGATCGGTCAGGGGCACGACGAGCACTTCCATATTCCAGATGTCGGTGGCGTCGTCGAGCCGGCATTGATAGCCGAAGTAGGTGTGCTCGAACACGTGCTGGAAGAGACAGGCCCGCTCTCCGTCCTGCACGGGATTGCCGGCCACCGGCGCAAACTCGCCGTCCGCCCGGTTGGCGTAAAACACCTGGACCTGCCAGACACCCTTCTTGGTCTCGCTGTAGCGGCCCGGGTAGATCTCGGTGGCCAGGTAATAGATGCCCTTGCCGCCCGCTCCGCCCTTGGGCAGGTACATCAGGTTCGGGGCCGCCACCGTTTCGGCACTGTGCAGCAGCAGCTTGTCCGGCGCCGTAGCGAGTTCCGGCACCGATCGGGCGCTCCGGCTCACGATGTCGAAGTAGTTGTCGTCATTGCCCCGGTACCAGGTCAGAAAAAAGCGGCCCGTCACCGGATCGTGGAACAGGTTCGGATTCTGGTTGCGCTCGTCGGTGACCGGTTTCACCAGATCCCCGATCTCCGTCAGGTGGATGCCGTCCCCGGAGCTCGCGAGCACGATGCGGCTCGCGGGCTGGTCATAGTCACGCGTGATGGCAAAGTAAAGCCGGCCGGGGTGGGCGGGATCGGCGCCCTTCAGCACCGACGGCCAGCGCGCGTTCAGCCACAGCGGATTGCCCTCGAACTTGCTCCAGTGGACCAGGTCGTTGCTGCGCGCCAGTCCAATCCCGCGCCCATGATTCAGGCCGTACCAGCCCCAGTACCTGAAGCCGCCGCGGTTCAGTTCGATCACGGACAGGGTGTGCGGCTGTTGATCGCCTTCCCAGTCCTGCGCCGGCCAGTCCAGTCGCTGCGGCTCGGGGAGCCTGAGGTAAGGCACCGGTGCCGCCGCCGGCACGCTCGCACCGCCACACAGCAGCGGCCACAGCAGCGGCCACAGCAGGGCCAGTCGCAGGACCCGCCCCCATGCCCTTGCGGCCCCGCCCATCAGGCATGCTCCCGCGCCCGCTCGCCGAGCACCGCGTTGCTGATCAGCGGGCGGGCCCAGAAACCGACGCTGAGCACGACGCCGAAGCTCAGATACAGCAGCATCATGCCCGTGCGCAGTCCGAACAGGTCTCCGGCCTTGCCGATCAGCAGCGGCCACAGCGCCCCGCCCATGATTCCCGTGCACAGGATTCCGGCGAAGGGTCCGTGGTGCGAGGGCACGGAGTTGAGCGCGAGTGAGATCACCGTCGGCCACATGATCGAGGCGAAGAAGCCGATGCAGGGAAAGGCGATCAGCGAGAGCTTCGCAGGGCCGAACAGGGCCAACGTGAGCATCAGCAGGGCGCACAATGAAAATCCGACCAGCACGCGCTTGCTGTCGATGAGCTTGAGCAGCGCCATGCCGGCCAGGCAGCCGACCGTCATCAATCCCCAGAAGTTGGAGACCGCGCCCGCGCCGGTCACGTGCGGGTCGTAGCCGTGGTAGCGGTGGAGAAATTCCGACATCCAGTCGGCCGTGCCCTGCTCGGAGCCGACGTAGGCGACGATGCAGAGAAAATACGCCCAGATCGTCGGGTTTTTCAGGAGCGAGGCGTACATGGCCAGCGTGCCGGCCGACTCATCGGCGGTGCGCTCCACCTTCGGTATCTTCAGCGGGGCAATGCCCAGGGCCATGAGGCCCGTGGCCACGGCGAACAGCCAGTAAATCGAGGTCCACGGCAGTGCGGCGGGCGTGACGCGTCCCAGCAGGCCGAGCAGGCCGCCGCCCGCAAGGCGATGCGCGCCAAGGTTGCCGACCAGATAGGAATAAACCAGCGGACTGACGAAGGAGGCGGCACCGAACACCAGTTGCGCGAAAGCGGAGTTGAAGGCGAAATGCTCTTCACCGCCGGCCACGCGCAACATGGGATTGATCGCCACCTGCAGGGCCGCCATGCCCGCGCCCATGATGAACAGCGAGGGTACGGCCACCTCGTAGGTCGGGTGCAGCGCGAAACTCAGCGCCCCGGCCGTGCCCGCCATGAAGGAGATCACGATCAGGTTTCGATCGCCCCAGCGCTCCACGAGGAATCCGGCCGGGATCGACATCACTCCATAGGCGATGAAAAAGCAGAATGGCAGCACTGCCGCCATCGCGTACGAGACGTGGAAGTCGCTGATAATGTCCGGGACCAGCGGACCGAGGATATTGGTCAGGAAGGAGATCACGAAAAAGATCGCGAAGATGAGCGCGACGATGTAGCGATTCCGTTTCATGATTTCGCCTGCAGCAATTCTTTGCGGCTACTCGACATCGGTGACCTTGCTGGTGTGCTCGAAGCGCCCCGCCTCGCGCCCGCCGAGCGAGGCGAGCACCAGGCTCATCATCTGCACGGGCAGGATCTCTGCGATCGGCCGCAAGCCCGGGTCGCACTCGGGCAGCCGCAGCGCCGCGAAGGCCGACTGACTGCCGATCTCCAGGCAACGCCGGCCCTTGGCGATCAGCTCGGCGGCGAGTCGCTGATTGAGCGAGCGCGTGCGCTCCTCGCCGTTGAAGATCACGGTCAGCATGTCAGCCTGCAGCATTTCCAGCGGCCCATGGCGCAGGGCGGCACTGCTCATGCCCTCGGCGTGAAAATGGGCGGACTCCTTGATGATCAGGGCACCGGTGTAGACCGCGGCCAGGGAATCGCCCCGCCCCGCCAGGAACAGGTGGCGGATTCCGCGCAGCGGACCGGCCAGGGCATCGACATGCTGGCGCCAGTCCTGCAGATACCGCCTGGCGAGCTGCGCGCCGGGCCCGAGCCGCTGCAGCGTGCGGGCCTCGTCGGCGTCGGCGAAAATCGCGGCGAGCCACTGCAGGCTCAGCATGCCGCCGACGTAGGTCTTGCAGGAAACCGAATATTCCGTTCCCGCCTGCACCAGGATTGACAGTGCCGCGCGCCTGGCCAGCGGGCTGTCCTCCGTGTTCGTGACACCGAGGACCGGGGAGCGGCGCTGTAGTTCGAGGAGCCGTACTGTCTCGGCGCTCGCTCCGGACTGCGAGACCAGGATGATCAGCGAGTGCTCGTCACACAGCGCCATGCCATGGTGAATGAGCTCGGAAGTCTCCATCAGCACCGGGTTGAATCCGCCCGCGATCAACGACCAGTACAGGGGTTGCAGGGTGTGAAAAGAGGAACCCATGCCCGTCAGCACGATCCTCTGCCAGCGGCGCGATTGGACCAGGCGCAGGACGTCTTTCCACCGGCCGGCGGCATGCAGCCAGGCGAGCGTCGCATCGAGCGCCGCCGGCTGCTCCATCAGGTCGCGGAAATACTGGCCTTCGATGATCGGAAGCGCCGCGGCGGACATCAGCCCTGCTCCCCGGCGTAGCGGTGCGCCCAGACCACTCCGGCACCGATCAGCGGCGCGTCGCCGCGGAGTGAGGAAGGGATGAGCTCGACGCGATCCGCCGGCACGTAGCCGCACTGCAGGCGCACCACGTCGCGGATGGGCGGCATGAACAGATCGACACTGTTCATGACGCTGCCGCTCAACACGATGAGCTCGGGCACAAAGAGCGTGATGAGATTGGCGATGCCGATGCCCAGATACCGCCCGGCGCGGGCCACTTCCTCGAGCGCGAGGGGCTCCCCGGCGCGTGCGTGCTCGCAGATCTGCTGGGTGCTCAATGCCTCGGGCGGGGTACTGGCGGCCTGCGCGGCGCGCGCGTAGCGCGCGGCGATCGCCGGACCACTGGCGAGGGACTCCCAGCAGCCGCGTGCTCCGCAGGAGCACTCAGGCCCGGTCGCGTCAATGACGTGGTGGCCGATCTCAGGATGTGCGCCATCGACGCCGCGGTAGATCGCGCCGTCGATCAGGACGCCCGCGCCGATGCCGGTGCCGACCGTCACGCCGATGAGGCTCTTGCGCCCGCGACCGGCGCCCCAAGCGGCCTCGGCGAGCGCCGCGGCGTCGGCGTCGTTCTCCATCGCCACTTCGAGGTGGAGCCGGGAGGCGAGTGCCGCCACCGGATTGGCGTCCTTCCAGCCCGGGAGAAAGTCCACGTCGCCGATCGTGCCACGGAAGGGGTCGACGGGGCCGGTGCAGCCGATGCCCACGCCACGCATCGGCTGGTCGATCTGCTGGCGAAAGCGCCCGAGCATGGCCGCGACGCGCTCCATCGCGTCGTCAAATCCGCGCCCCGGGGCGGTCGGCATCTCTTCGCGGGCCAGCAGTTGGCCCGCCGCGTCGATGGCACCGACGGCAATCTTCGTCCCGCCAATATCGACGGCGCCGGTGATCATGGCCGCCCCGGGCTCATCACTGCCCCTGCCACTCGAGGATGGCCGCGCCGTAAGCCGGCAATTCGACCGTCCACGTCGCTCCCTCTGCGCTCACCCCGGCCGTTCCCTCCGGCGTCAGTCGCCGCAGCGCATGCACGGGCAGGGTGGTGCTGAGCCTGGAGCGCGTTGCTGCGCCGCTGTGGTTGGCCATGACGATGTAGCCGCCGCCCGGGCCCGTGAGTGCCGTGGCTTCAACCGCTGCCTGATCCGCGCAGACCAGCGGCCGCACATGCCCGTAGTCGCGCAGCGCCCGGTACAGGCGATACGCGGTTTCTTCCGGCTCGAAGGCCATGGGCTGGCTGGCCAGGTACGATTCCAGCGGATAGGCCGACAGCAGCGTGACCCCCTTGCCCAGCCGGTGTGCGACCAGCGCCGGGCGCTGGTCCTGGTCCACCGCGATCACTTCGCCATCGGTGACCTCAAGTCCCGTGCCCCAGTAGCGCGTGCTGGCCGCCGGAACCGGGAAGCGCAGGGTCTCGCCCGGCCGCAAGTCTCCAAGAGGCTTCACGATCTTCAGGGTCAGGGCGCTCACCACCGCGGCGTCCGTCATGTGCGCACCAAACAGCGCGTCCATGCCAGGAATGGCGGCATTGGCGGCCAGCGAGGCGTAGAGCACGCCGCCACCACGGACATAAGCGTCGGCCCGCTTCCAGAAATCGGTGTGCAGGTGCACGAAGATCGGATCCGTGGCGGTCAGCGGCGAGGGCAACAGCACCATCGGATGTACCTGCCAGTCGTCCGCTTCCCGGGGCAGCGCGGGCCTGAGCCCAGCCTGATGCGCGAGGATGAACGCCGAAAGCACCGAACCCATCACCCACGCATTGCCTTCGTAGGGATTGGGAGCCTGGCCATTCACCGCGCCGCCCTCGCTCACGGAGACGAAGGGAATGACATTGGGGCCGCTGAGTCCGAAGCGCGAGAAGTCGCCCTGCGTACGTGCCCATTCTTCAGGGATGATGATCGCTGCATCGCCCGCCGGCACCGACACGCCCGCGAGATTCATGCGCCGCGAGATCGCGGCAAATTCCTTGAAGGCGGTGCCCTGGGGACGGAGCTTGCGATCCCACGTGGTCAGGCCAAATTGCGTCTCGTGGGGAGAGCGCAGATAGGGCACCTGGGCGTACTGGTTTGGCGCCGCGTCCGTGTAGCACCACAGCAGGAACCCGTCCGCGCCGGCGCCCAGGGCGGAGTACATGCTGACGCGGTCAAACTGGGTGATCTTCTCCGGCGAGTACTGCGCCGAGGAAGCGCCCATCTCCTGCACCAGGACCGGCCGGCCGGCGCCGCGGCTCAGCGCCGTCTCGAAGGCCGCGCCGTAGGTGCCACGCTCCGAGACCATCGCGTCGGGAAACAGCTCGGGCGTGTAGATCGTGTAGGGATGGACGCTGAAGAAGTCCACGTCGCCCGCGATCACGTCGGGACGAAACGGGCCGTGCTCCATGTCCTGGGTGCTGACGCCGGCCACGATGGGGTGCACCCGGTCGAAGCTGCGGATCCCGCCGGCGATGAGGCGCGTCCAGTTGACCGCCTCGGCGTCGGTGGTGCCCGAAGTGATCCAGAAGGGAGGCTCGTCGGTCAGGTCCCAGGCGAGGATGGCGGTCTCGTGCGCATAGCGGCGGCCGAACTCGCGCGCCTGGTTGGTTTCGAGCCGCAGCATCTCCGGGTTCGATTGCGGATTGCGTCCGTTCCGCCAGGCGACGTCCCAGTAGGCTTCGCCCACTTCGCCGCCGACAAACAGCGAGGGATGCAGGTAGATGTGGTATTTGTGCGCGAGGGTGATCAGGTAGTCGAGCTGCGCAAAGGCCTCGGGGTTGTATTCACCCGGGCGCGGCTCGAACCACGCCCAGAACAGGTCGAAGCGCACGGTGTTGAAGCCGATCTGCGCCATGGTGGAAAAATCCGCCTCGATATCGGCCGGGTCCCACTGCAGCGGCCATTGCAGCGCCGCCTTGGCCGGCACCCAGTGCGCTCCGGTCACCAGAAAGCGCTGGCCGCCGGCGCTGAAGTAGTTGCCATCCAGACTGGCTGCCGGCAGATGTGGCGTACTCTGCGCGGCGGGCTCGTCTGCTGCGGCCCTGGAGCTGTCTGGAAAGCCGAGGGCCAGGACACAGCCGAGCAGCACCGGTCGCACGAACCCCCGTCCGGCACTGGTTTCGTTGCGGTCGGGCGCGGCCCTTCCAAACGCCTGCACACGCGTGCTCGCCATGGTTTACGGACCCCCTCTCACCTAGTATCATATCATTATAGGTTAGGCCGGACAACCGATGAAGCGCGGAATCACCCTGCATATCGAGCGCGACGGCTTCGTGCCCTACTACCAGCAGATCGTCGACCAGTTTCGCGCGCTGGTGAAGACCGCGGCGCTCAGCGAGGGCGAGGTGTTCCAGTCCGAGGGCGAGATTGCCCGCGCGCTCGGTATCAGCAAGATGCCGGTCCGCCAGGCCTTCCTGAAGCTGCGTTCCGAAGGTCTGCTGGTCATCGAGAAGGGCCGGCGCCCGGTGGTGGGCTCCAGCCGCGTACCCTGGAACTTCCAGGAATTGCGCGGGTTCAGCGAAGAAATGCGGCGACGTGGCCTGGTGCCTTCGGCACGCGTATTGAGCCTCAAGCGCATCACGGCGGACGCCGAGGTTTCCCAGGCCCTGCATCTGCGGGCCGATGAAGCCGTGTTTGCCCTGCACAGGCTGCGCTACGTCGATGACGAACCGGTGGCGCTGGTCACGAGCTTCCTGCCGATCGCCCTGTTCCCCGATCTCGACCAGCGGGACCTGCAGGGCGTGTCGCTGTATCGGCTCTTCGAGACGGTTTACCGGCGCAAGCTCAATTGGGCTGAGGAGGAGATCGGCGCCGCCAATGCCACCGAGGAGCAGGCGCGGATGCTCGGCACCTCCCCGGGCAGGGCGCTGCTGTTCGTGCGCGAAACGACCTATGACCTGAAGCGCACGGCCATCGAGCACAGCCATTCGTACCTGCGCGCCGATCGCTACAAGGCCACCGTCGTTTCAGTACGCAAGCGCTGAGGGAGCGCGGCGTTCGGCGCGGGCTACCGCCCCGCGCCGGCTGCCGCTCAGCGCGCGCCAGCGCTCGCTGCAGTTCGTGCGACCGCCGCCCTCGGCGCTTCCGGATTGAGGAGCGCCGTGCTCAGCAGCAGCCAGGTCGAATGCGGCAGCCACTGCTCGTCCCAGCGCCAGTTCCCATCATCCGGGCCCGGCGCGAAGCTGATACCGCGGCCCTCATCACTCCCCAGGGCGCCGGTGATGCCATTGGCGATGCCGCCGACCAGGTTGGTCTCCGAACTCTCGGAATAGTCGGGATTGTGGCCGCCGAAGCCGTAGAGCATGCACACGTCGAAGGGGTTGCGGCCCAGGATCCAGTCGAGCGCGTGCTGCGCGAAGGCGGCCAGCGGTCCACTGACGCCGAAGGTCGCTCCAGACTGCCCCCCGGCGCGGCCACCGGCGGTCGCCGCCACGGCGAGCGAGGCCAGCCGCGCGTCTTCGCCCTGCCACCAGTAGCCGGTCTCGTTGGCGTGCGGCATGAAAAATCCCGTCAGTATGTCCGCGCCGCGTTGGCCGTCGCGATACAGCCGGAAGGTCTGGCGCGGATAATCGTAGGGATTGGCCACCGCGGCGTTGAGGGCCAGTTGCGCCGCAAGTGCCCGGGCGATCGTGGCGCGGATGGGCGGGGCATCGGCAGGGCGCGCGATGCGCAGGTACTCGCTCAGCGCCAGCACCGGAAAGCCGGCGTCGGCGGCGTGATAAAACGGGCGATCGGTGGCATCGCTGCGAAACCATCCGGCCGGGGTCAGGCGTCCCGAAAGATTCCGGGCGCGGCGGTCCGCCGCCTCGCGGTACTCGGCCGAGTTCGTGGATCGATACAGTTCAACCGCAGCCAGCAATCCGGTGTAGTCATCGATGATGTTTTCGACGCCGTCGTCATCGTACTCGCGGTTGTGCTGCGCCAGATGCGCGAAGGCGCGCTTCGCATCGGCCAGGTAGGTGGCCGCGGAAAACTCACCGGCCATGCCGGTCTGGCGCGACAGACGCGAGGCGCGGGCCAGCGCGGCGATCGCGACGCCGGCGCCCTCGCGCATGGCCGCCTGATAATCCCTGGTGAAATCCCCCTGCTCGCCGACATAGCCGGTGACGGCGCGCTCGGCGCCGGGCCGGCCCCAGCCTTCAAACACGGTCATGTAGAAATAGCCTTCGGGCGAGAGCAGGCGGTGCATGAAGTCGGCACCGTAGAGCGCCTCCTCCACCAGCGGCCGCTCCAGTCGCGCGGCGCGCAGGCGCGCGGGCGCGGCCTCGTGCACGCGCGCGAGCACCCAGGCGGTCAGCCCGGCCTGCTGCGGATTGAAGAAGTTGGCGTAGGACAGGTGCGAGAGGTACTTGCCGTTGTCGCCGCCCGCGTCACGCCAGCCTCCCCAGACGTCCACCCAGCGATCGGATCCGAACACATGGATATGGTGATCGTTCATGTCCAGCCAGCGGCCCTGGCGAAAGTAATCGATCAGGGCGCCGGCCGTGACCTTGAACAGCGCGTCGCGCGCCACGACGATTTCCGTCGACTGCGCGCGCTCCTCGCCCACGCGGGCGCGCACGCGATAGCGCCCCGGATCCGTCAGCCGCGAGAAATCGGCGAGGTAGTAGTGCTTCGAGGCGCCCCACTCCGCCAGGTCGGGTTGCGCGACCAGGGGAGCGACCAGGACCGCCTTGCCGTCCCGCAGCACCGTGAATTCGCCGCTTGCGCCGGCCCGATCCGACTCAATGAGTGCGGACTTCGGTCCGGCCGATTCGAGTGCAACGCGGTTGACGTGCACCCTGAGCTCGGCCACGGCCGGCGACGCCGCGATGATCGCCCCCAGCAGCGCCACTCGTCCGGCTGCACGCATTGGAACACTCCGCCGTGAATTCGCCGCGCCGACGGCCGCGCCGTTACTCGACGGCGCAGAAGCAGTACGCGACCGTCCAGCCCCGCAGTTTGGCAAAACGCTGCCAGCGCAGTAGTTCCCGCCGCAGCGGCTGCAGCTGCGGCGCCAGGCTCGCGATCACGCTGCCGCCCGCCCCGCCCCGCCCCAGGCCGTCCCGGCCCAGGCCCACGGCGCGCGCGACCGAGCCGATCGCGGAGCGCATGTTCAGCAGCAGCTGTTCGGTGAATGAGAGTTCGGGTTCAACGACGCGCACGTCGTAGTCCTTGCCGAGCCGGGCGCGCCGTGCCGCATCCTTTATCGCGTCGTCATAACCGCCCAGCTGGTCGACCAGGCCGAGCCGCCGCGCATCGCTTCCGGCCCACACACGTCCCTGCGCGATGTCGTTGATCGTGGCCGTCGTCTGGTGGCGGCCCGCCGCCACGTGCTGCAGGAATTGGTCGTAGGCATGATCGACACTGGATTGCAGGATCTGCTCGATCTCCGGCTTGAGCGGGCGATCGAGCCGCACCGCACCCGCCAGCGCGGTGGTGCCGAGGCCGTCGACCTGCACGCCGATCTTCGCGAGCGTCCGATCGAAGGTGGGGATCGTGGCAAACACGCCGATGGAGCCGGTGATGGTGTTGGCACTGGCGTAGATCGCGTCGGCGGGCGCTGCGATGTAGTAGCCGCCGGAGGCCGCGACGTCGCCCATCGAGGCCACCACCGGCTTGCCCGCCGCGCGCAGCGCCTGCACTTCGCGGTAGATCTGCTCGGAAGCCAACACGCTGCCGCCCGGACTGTCGATGCGCAGGACCACGGCCTTGATCTCCTCGTCCTCGAGGGCACGACGGAGCAACGCGGTGGTGGAATCGCCGCCGATCGTGCCGGAGGGCTGATTGCCATCGAGGATCTCGCCGCTCGCGAGGATCACGCCCACCGCACCGGCCGGCGTGTGCCGGAGCGGCTCTTCGCGGTGCACGACCTTCAGGTAATCCTCGAGGCTCACGCCGCGGAAACTGTGGTGGGTCTCATCGGCACCGACGAGCTCGATCATGCGCCGCTCGACTTCCGCACTGGTGCGCAATGCCGTCACGAGGCCCGCGGCCTGCGCCACGCTCGCCGTATCGCCGCCGGCCTGGCGGACGGCAGCGGCATAGCCGTTGGAATAGGTGTTGAGCAGTTCCGGATCCAGGTGCCGTGCATGCCCGATGGCCGTGCGGTACCCCTGCCACAGGGCCTGCAGATAGACACCGCTTTCCTGGCGGTCATCGGCCGACATGTCCCGTCGCACGAAGGGTTCATCGGCGCTCTTGAACTTGCCCGTGCGGATCAGGTGCACGTCCACCGCGAGCTTGTCGAGCGCGTCGCGGAAGTACATGCGGTACCGGTCGTAGCCCGGGAGCAGCACGAAACCGAGCGGGTCGAGGTAGACCTCATCGGCCTGCGCGGCCAGGTAATACGGGCCCTGCAGGAAATAACTGCCGCGAGCCACCACTTTCTTCCCGCTGCGCCGGAATTCCGCGATCGCCGCCGCCAGCTCCTCGAGCTTGGCCTGCCCGACGTGCTCCAGGTCGTCGGTATCGATCAACAGGGCCTGGATGCGGGTGTCGTCCGCGGCACTGCGGATCGCGCGCGTCAGGTCCCACAACAGGGTCTGCGGCGCGCTCTCGCCCTGGACCTGGTTGACGGCGCGTTCCAGCGGTTCACCGGCCAGCTGCTCGACAATGTCACCCGACGGGCGTATCACCAGCGCCGCGCGCTCGGGCAGGTGCGGGCTCGAGCCGCGCAGCCCGGCGACCAGCAGCGCCAGCAGCCCCAGCAGGAGCAGCAGGTGCAGCACCCGGCGCAGCACGTCCAGTCCGTGCCACATCCCCCTGAAGAAACCCAGCAGGTGGCGCACGGACCTGCCGGAACCTAGACCTTCTCTTCTATGCGCGCGGACTTGCCGGCCCGATCACGCAGGTAATACAGCTTGGCGCGCCGGACGTTGCCGCGACGCTTGACGCTGATGTCGCTGATCGAGGGACTATGTGTCTGGAAGGTGCGCTCCACGCCCTCGCCGTGCGAGATCTTGCGCACCGTAAACGAGGAGTTGAAGCCGCGATTGGACAGGCCAATCACGACGCCCTCGAAGGCCTGCACGCGCTCGCGGTCCCCTTCGGTCACCTTGACCTGCACCACCACGGTGTCGCCGGGCTTGAAATCCGGCACCTTGCGCGTCATGCGCTCGGCTTCCAGCGTCTGAATGATGTTCATGACTTGATTTCCTGTTCCTGCAAAAATTCCTGCAACAGCGCCGCGCCTTCGGCGTCCAGTTCCACCCCTTCGAGCAGCTCACGGCGCCGCTGCCAGGTGCGCCCCAGGGCCTGCTTGCGCCGCCAGCGCCCGATCGCGGCGTGATCGCCCGACAGCAGCACCGCCGGCACTCGCCGCCCCGCATATTGCTCGGGGCGCGTGTAATGCGGCCAGTCCAGCAGGCCCGCGTTGAACGAATCCTGCTCGGCCGAACGCTCATCGCCCAGCGCCCCGGGCAGGAGCCGCGCCAGCGCGTCGATCAGCACCAGTGCCGGCAGCTCCCCGCCCGAGAGCACATAATCGCCGATCGACAGCTCAAGATCGACCTCGCTCTCGAGCACCCGTTCATCCATCCCTTCGTACCGGCCCGCGACCAGCACCAGGGCATCCCGCCTGGCCAGCTCGCGCACCCGCTGCTGCGTGAGCCGCTCGCCCTGCGCCGACAGCGCCACCACCAGGGCGCCCGCCGGAAGGCGCGCGCGCGCCGCGCCAATCGCGGCGCTCAGGGGCTCGGGCTTCATCACCATGCCCGGTCCGCCGCCGTAGGGTCGGTCGTCCACCGTGTGGTGCACATCGGCCGTGTGCCGGCGCGGATCCTCCGTGCTCACCTGCAGCAGCTGCCGCCGCTGCGCGCGGCCTACAATCCCGTGCAGCAACGACTCCCGGATCATCTCCGGGAACAGCGTGACCACTTCAATCAGCAACACCTGTTCACACGCCGGCCTACAGCTCTTCCGGCCAGTCCACTTCGATCTCGCGGCCCTCAAGATCGACGCGCACCAGGTGCGGCGGCGCGGCCGGCACCCAGTGCTCGCGCGCGCCCCGGACCACCATCACTGGCGCCGCCGGCGCGTCCACGTAATGGCTCACCTCGCCCAGCTCCGCCCCGGCGCGGTTGCGCACCTTAAAGCCGAGCAGATCGTCGCGGTAGTATTCGCGCGCCGCCGTCGGCGGCAGCTCCGCACGCGGTACCTCAATGTCCCGGCCGCGGAGCAACTCCGCGGCGTTCCGGTCCTCGATGCCCTGCAGGCGCACCCGCAGCCAGCGCCCGTCGAATTCCGCGTCCGCCAGCTCGAAGGTGGCGCGGGCGCCAGCCGCGTCGCAGAGCGTCCAGACCCGATAGCGCAACAGATTCTCGGGCGGCTCGGTATGGGACTGGATTTTCAGCCAGCCGCGCACCCCATGAGCGCCCGTCACTCGCCCCAGTCTCAGGTTCTCGCTTCGCGGCGGCACTTCCGCCACCGTACCGCCCTCAGGCCGTGGCTTGCTTGCGGTAGCCGGCCACGAGTGCCCGCACCCGCTCCGACTGCTGCGCGCCCAACCCGACCCAATGATCAATGCGGCCCAACTCGAGGCGCAGGCGCACTTCCTTGCCGCGCGCCACGGGATTGAAAAAGCCGACCTGCTCCAGGCTGGAACCGCCCTGGCGCTTGCGGCTGTCTGTCACGACCACGTGGTAGAAAGGCTGGTTCCGGGCGCCGCGCCGGGTGAGACGAATTGTGACCATTTTCTAAGATAAGCCCTGGGCCAAAAAAGAGCGCGGATTCTACGCAAAGGCCCGCCAGACTTAAAGCCCCTCAATGACTTAAGCCACCCAGGAGGCGCTTCATGGCCCTGCCCTTGAAGCCCTTCATCATCTTCTGCATCTCCAGGAACTGCTTCATCAGGCGATTGACGTCCTGGACCTGGACCCCCGCCCCGCGGGCGATGCGGCGGCGCCGGGAGCCGTCAATGAGCCCAGGGGTCCGCCGCTCCCGCAACGTCATGGAATCGATGATGGCCAGCTGCCGCCCTACCTGCCGGTCCGCATCGGCCGGCGGTACGGCCCGGCGGGTCATCTGCGTCGGCAGTTTGTCCATCACGGCCCCCAGCCCGCCCATGCGCCGGACCTGCTCGAGCTGCGAGCGCAGGTCGGCGAGATCAAAAGCCTTACCTTTAGCCACCTTGCGGGCCAGGCGCTCGGCCTCCCCGCTCTCGATGTTGCGCTGCACAGATTCGACCAGCGCGACGACATCGCCCATCCCGAGGATCCGTTGCGCCATGCGTTCCGGGTCAAAGGGCTCGAGGGCGTCGTTCTTTTCCCCGACCCCCAGGAACACGATCGGCTTGCCCGTGACCTCGCGGACGGACAGGGCCACCCCGCCGCGTGCGTCGCCGTCCGCCTTGGTCAGGATCAGGCCCGTCAGCTCGAGGGCGGCGCTGAAGGCGCGGGCCGCATTCAGGGCGTCCTGGCCGGACATCGCGTCGATCACGAACAGGCGCTGGTGTGCGCCGACCGCGGCGTCGATCGCCTGCAGCTCGGCCATGAGTTCGGCGTCGATGTGCAGCCTTCCGGCCGTGTCGACGATGAGGGCGTCGTAGACGCCGCTGCGCGCCTGCGCGAGCGCTGCGGCGGCCATGGCGTGCGGCGCCGTGCCGGTTGGCGCCGCAAAAAAATCCGCCTGCACCTGCTCGCTCAGGCGTTCGAGCTGCAGGATCGCGGCGGGACGCCGCACGTCGGTGCTCACGAGCAGCACGCGCCGCCTGTGAGTCGTGATCAGCCAGCGCGCCAGTTTGCCGGCGGTCGTGGTCTTGCCGGCACCCTGCAGACCGGCGAGCAGAATCACCAGCGGCGGCTGGACATTCAGGCTAAGGCCCGGACCGCCTCCACCCAGCACGCCCACGAGTTCACGGTGCAGGATGCCGATCAGGGCCTGCCCGGGGTTCAGACTCGCACTCACCGTCGTCCCGAGCGCCTGGACGCGGACCGCTTCGATGAATCGCCTTGCCACCGGCAGCGCGACGTCGGCTTCCAGGAGCGCGATGCGCACCTCGCGCAGGCTGTCGGCAATGTTCCCTTCGGTCAGCCGGCCGCGGCCCCGGAGCGAGGCGACCGCCGCGCTCAGGCGCCCGCTCAGCTGGTCAAACATCCACCGATTATACGGTACTGGCCAGTGCCCGCCGCGCAGGCTCTATGCTATGGCCCTCCTCAAAAAGCCGCGGGTGATCCCTTGGATACTGCGCCGACCTTTGTACTCCTCCTGACCCTGCTCGGACTGCTGGTGGTCATCGCCTTTTCCTCGGGAACCGAAGTGGCCATGCTCTCGGTCAACCGTTACCGGGTCCGCACCCGGGTGGCCCGCGGCGAGCGCCGGGCCCGGATTCTGGAGGGCCTGCTCGCCAAGCCGGATCACTGGCTGGGCGCCAATCTGGTGATCCTCGCGCTGGCCAGCGTCGCGGCCTCGACGGTGGTGACGCTCCTGGCGCTGCGCGTACCGCACCCCTATGCGTTGCCGGTAATGATGGTCAGCCTGACGGTGGTGATCATCATCTTCTGCGAGCTGGCGCCCAAGATCTATGCCGCCGTGCACAGCGAACCGGTGGCGCTGAGCGCGGCTTTCATTTACCGCGCGCTGCTGTGGCTGACTTCCCCCGCGCTGTGGTTCACGAACCGGGCTGCGTACGGTTTCCTGAGACTGTTCGGCATCCGCGCCGCCTCGCACGGTGCCCAGGCGATGAGCGCCGAGGAGCTGCGCTCGGTGGTGAGCGAATCCAGCCCGCTGATTCCCGCCCGGCATCGGCAGATGCTGCTCTCGATCCTCGATCTGGAGCGCGTCACGGTGAATGACATCATGATTCCGCGCCACGAGATCGCCGGCATCGACATCTCCGGGGACTGGGAGGACGTGCTGGAGCGGCTGCGCCAGACGCCGCATACGCGGCTGCCGGTGCACGATGGCGGTCTCGACAACCTCATCGGCATCCTGCACATGAAGCGCACCGCCCAGGAATTCGCGCGCGGTACGCTGACGCGCGAGCGCCTCATCGAGCTGGCGGCGGCGCGCGAGCCGTATTTCGTGCCGGCGGGTACCTCCCTCATGCACCAGCTGGCGCAGTTCCAGCGCAACCGGCGCCGCCACGCCTTCGTGGTCAATGAATACGGAGACATCGAGGGCATGGTGACGCTCGAAGATCTGCTGGAGGAAATCGTCGGGGAATTCACCACCGATCCGGCCACGGTCGGCCACAAGGACGTGCATCGCGACGGGCGCGGCGCCTGGCTTGTCAGCGGCAGCGCCACGATTCGCGCCCTGAACCGCTCGCTGGGCTGGCAGCTGCCGAACCTGGGGCCCAAGACGCTGAACGGACTGCTGCTGGAAAAACTGGAGACCATCCCCCAGGCGGGCACGTCGCTGCGCATTGGCGCCCTGGAATTCGAAGTGCTCCAGACGGTGGACAATTCCATCCGCACCGTGCGCGTGCGGCAGATCCCTCAGCGTCCCGAAGCGGGCTGAAAAGCCGCGGCCAGCGCTTCAGCCAGCGTCGACACCGGATGCAGCTGCAGGCCAGGCACGCCGCCGCGCGGGCAATTCTTGCGCGCCAGGATCGCGCGGGTGTAACCCTGCTTGTGCAGCTCACGCAGGCGCTCTTCCCCGTAGGGCACCGGGCGCACTTCCCCGGTCAGGCCCAGCTCGCCGAAGGCCACCAGTGTGCCCGGCAGCGCCTCAGCGCGCAGGCTCGAGGCCAGCGCCAGCGCCAGCGGCAGATCGGTGGCCGTCTCGGCAATCTGCAGGCCGCCGACCAGGTTGACGTAGACGTCGTGGTCTCCCAGGCTCAGGCCGCCGTGACGGCTCATCACCGCCAACAGCAGGCCCAGGCGATTGGCATCGACGCCCTCGGCCACGCGCCTGGGCGTCGCGAAGCGCGTGGGATCGACCAGTGCCTGCACTTCGATGAGCAAAGGCCGGCCGCCATCGCGTGCCACCATCACCAGGCTCCCGGGTACCGGCTGCGGGTTGCGCGACAGGAATATCGCCGAGGGGTTGGGCACTTCCTTCAGGCCCGCCTCCGACATGGCGAAGAAGCCCAGTTCATTGACGGGCCCGAAGCGGTTCTTGGTCGCGCGCAGCATGCGGTAGCGGCTGCCCGCGTCGGCATCGAAATACAGCACGGTATCGACGAGATGCTCGAGCAGCTTCGGTCCCGCGATGCTGCCGTCCTTGGTCACGTGCCCGACGATGATCACGGCCGTGCCGGTGTATTTGGCGAAACGCACCAGTGCGGCGGTGCATTCACGCAACTGCTGCACGGAGCCCGGACTGGCCTCGAGGCTGCTGGTCTGCATGGTCTGGATCGAATCCACCACCAGGAGCACGGCACGGTGCTCGCCACTGAGCGCCAGGATCGCCTCCAGGGAATTCTCGCTGGCCAGCGCGAGCTGTGGTGCGTGCAGTCCCAGGCGGCGCGCACGCTGGGCTGTCTGCTGCGTCGATTCCTCTCCGGAGGCATAGAGCACCGGGCGTTCCCGCCCGACGGAGGCCGCCACCTGCAGCAGCAGCGTGGACTTGCCGATGCCCGGCTCCCCGCCCAGCAGGCTGACCGATCCGGTGCCCAAACCGCCGCCGAAAACACGGTCGAGCTCGCCCACGCCCAGGCTCTGTCGTACTTCCGGCGCCGGATCGCTCTCCAGCGCCACGGCCAGACCCCGCGACGCGGCCGCGGTCGTGCCGGCCGGTCCGGCCCGGACGCCGCTGAGGCGGCTGAGCGTGTTCCATTGCTCGCAGTGCGGGCATTGGCCCTGCCATTTCAGCGCCTCGCCCCCGCAGGAGCTGCAGACGTAGACCGGTTGATGGCGTGCCATGGAGGCGCCAATGCTAGGGCAAGCAGCGCCGGACTGCACCGCCGGCGAGTCGGGGGCCTGTCGCGGCATGGTGCAAACTCCAGTACGATGCCGCGCTATGCTCATCCGGGGTGGCTCGATTCCGTGCATCTGTGAATCCGGGCGTGCCGAGCCCCGGCGGCCGATGGTAATTTGCGGGGGCGTGGCTGGCGCCGGCCGTATCCCAGGAAATTATCGGACCCCCTTTGTGACCGAGTTCACCTTTTCCAAGTGCCGGGCGGGCCCGTTCCCTGGGGCCGCTCCATGAGTCTGAAGGGCAAGCTCAGCTGCGTGGGCCTGACGGATACGGGACGCATCCGGGAACACAACGAAGACACGATCGCCTGGGACGCCAACCTCGGGCTGCTCGTCCTGGCCGACGGCATGGGCGGGTACAATGCCGGGGAAGTGGCCAGCGGCATCGCCGTCAAGACCATCGCCAACCTGGTGCGCGAATCGATCGAACGGGAAGACCTGATGAGCGCCGATGCGGAGTCCGGCCTGTCGCGCCCCGCGATCATCCTGCGTGATGCCATCACCCGCGCCAACAAGATCATCTTCCAGACCGCGCGCACCCAGGCCCAGTGCGAGGGTATGGGCACCACCGTGGTCGCCTCCCTGTTCTACGACAACCGGGTCACGATCGCCCACGTCGGTGATTCGCGGATGTATCGCCTGCGTGGCGCCACCTTTGAGCAGGTCACGCTCGATCACTCCCTGCTGCAGGAACTGGTGGACCGGGGATTTTATTCCCCCGAGGAAGCGCAACGCGCCGCCAACAAGAACTATGTCACGCGCGCACTGGGCGTGGAGGCCATCGTCGAGGTCGAGATCCAGGAGCACCCGGCGCAGCGCGGCGATATCTACATGCTGTGCTCGGACGGCCTGTCAGACATGGTCGAGGACGACGATATTCATTTAACGATCAACACCTTTGGTGCTAACCTTGATATTGTAGCGAAGCAGTTGATCCAGCTTGGCAACGACAACGGGGGCAAGGACAATATCTCCGTATTGCTGGCGCAGGTCCTTGATTCATTCCCGGTACGCCGCGGAGTATTGGACAGGATGTTGGGTTGGTTCAGTTGACCCAGAGGCAATAACAATATGGCACGGCTGATACTGAGTCTCGACGGTCAGATGATGGCCGAGTACAACATGAACAAGGAGCGCTACACGATCGGGCGCCTCCCTGACAATGACATCCGCATCGATAATCCCGCGGTCAGCGGCCACCACTCGCTGATCATCAACATCCTCAACGACTCCTTTCTTGAGGACCTGAACAGCACCAATGGCACCTACGTCAATGGCAAGCTGATCAAGAAGCACGCGCTGCAGCATGGCGATGTGATCACCTGCGGCCACCACCAGCTGCGCTTTGTCGAGGACGACAGCGCCCAGCAGGACGAATTCGAGAAGACCATGGTCATCCAGCCTTCAGCCCGCCCCGTGGACAAGGTGCGCGCGGCCGTGGCAGGCGCGGATGTGACGGCGTCCCGCCGTACGCTCGGCAACGGCGCGCCGGCCCTCAAGAAGGCGCGCCTCCAGGTGCTGTCCGGCGCCTTCGCCGGCCGGGAACTGGAGCTGACCAAGACCCTGACGACGCTCGGCCGGCCCGGTGTGCAGGTGGCGGCCATCACGCGCCGCTCGGAGGGCTACTTCCTGGTGCACGTCGATGCCGACACGGCCGAGAATTTCCCGTTGGTGAACGGCATGGCGATCGGCGCTCATGCGCGCAGGCTCGCGGACAACGACGTGATTCAGCTCGCCGGGGTGAAAATGGGTTTCTTCGAAGGCTGACGGCCTTCAGGTCAGCTCGATCGCCACGCGCTGGCTGACCCCGCAGAGCAGTTCATAGGGGATCGTTCCGGCGGCGGCGGCCACTTCTTCCACCGGCAGCCCTGAGCCCCACAGCTCGGCCCGCTCACCGATGGCAACCGGCGGCAGGTCGGTCACATCGACGGCAATCATGTCCATGGAGACATGGCCGACCAGTGGCGCTCTGCGGCCCTTGATCATCACCGGCGCGCCGTTCGGCAGGCTGCGCAACAGCCCGTCGCCGTAGCCACCGGCGAGGATGGCAATGGAAGAACGCCGCTCTGCGCGCCACGCGGCCCGATACCCCACGCATTCGCCGCTGTCGAGCTGGCGCACCGCGATCACCGTGCTCTCCAGCGTCATGGCCGCCGCCAGTCCATGGGCCCGGCCCACTTCGCCCGGGAACGGCGAAGCACCGTAGAGCGCCAGACCGGGCCGCACCCAGTCGGCATGCGTCGCCGGGTGCGCCAGGATCGCGGCGGAATTGGCGATCGACACCTCCACGCCGCGCCCCCGCACCAGCGGTGCCAGTCGCGCGAGCTGTTCGGCCGTGGCGCCGCTGTGGCGTTCGTCCGCGCAGGCCAGATGGGTGAGAACCCGCAGCGCCGAGGGCGAGGGTTGCAGCGCCTGCAGTCGGTCCCAGGATTCCTGGAACTGGCTGGTGCGCAGGCCCAGGCGGTTCATGCCCGTATCCACCTTGAGCCAGAGCGCGAAGCGCTGGCTGCTCCGGTACTGCTCGAGCAGTGCAATCTGCGCCGGATCGTGAATCACGAGGTCGAGCTGCAGATGGGCGGCTTCCGCCAGCTGGCCGGCGTTGACGATGCCCTCCAGCAGCACGATTGGCTGCGTGATGCCCGCCCCGCGCAGGGCGGCCGCCTCCTCGATGCGCGCGACGGCAAAAGCATCGACCGTGCCCAGCGCCAGCGCCACCGGCACCAGGCCATGGCCATAGGCGTTGGCCTTGATCACCGCCAGGACACGGCGGCCCGGGGCTGCGCTTCTGATCACGGCCAGGTTGCTTCGCAGCGCGTGCGTGTCGATACGCGCGCGAATCAGCCTGATCACCGCAGGACGCCCTCCGCATACGAGTCGGCGGCGTAGTTGGCGAAGCGGCTGTACTGGCCCTGGAAGGTGAGCAGGAAGGTGCCGATCTCCCCGTTGCGGTGCTTCGCCAGGTCTATCTCGGCGATGCCCCGCTTCGGGGTGTTCTTGTCGTACACCTCTTCACGATAGATCAGCAGGATCATGTCCGCGTCCTGCTCGATCGCGCCGGATTCCCGCAGGTCCGACATGACGGGCTTCTTCTCCGTGCGCTGTTCGACCCCGCGATTGAGCTGCGAGAGCGCAATCACCGGCAACTGCAGTTCCTTGGCGAGCGCCTTGAGGTTGCGCGAGATCTCGGCGATTTCCGTGGCGCGGTTTTCCTTGGTGCCGGGCACCTGCATGAGCTGCAGGTAATCGACGATGATCAGATCGAGCCGGTGTTCCCGCTTGATGCGGCGCGCGCGGGCGCGCAATTCCGTGGGCGTGAGGGCGGGCGACTCATCGATGAAGATCTTCGCCTCGGACAGCTGGCTGGTCGCGGCCGTGACCCGCACCCAGTCCTCGTCCGAGATCTGTCCGCTGCGGATGCCGTTCAGCGGCACACCGCCGATGGAGCTGAGCATGCGTGTCAGCAGCTGCTCGGAAGGCATTTCCATGCTGAAGATCGCCACCGAGGCATGCGTGCCGGGGTTCACCGCCACGTATTCCGCAATGTTCACCGCCAGCGTCGTCTTTCCCATGGAGGGCCGGCCGGCGATGATCACCAGGTCGCCGGGCCGCAGACCACCGGTCTTGCGGTCGAAATCCGTGAACCCGGTGGGCAGGCCCCGCATGGTGTTGGGATTGGTATGCCACTCGTCGATCTTGTCGATCAGCGGCGGCAACAGGCTGCTCACCTTGACGGCGCCTTCGCGGCGGCCGGTGCTCTGCTCGGCAATGGCGAACACCCGCTGCTCGGCCTCGTCCACCAGTTCACGGGCCTCGCGTCCGTCGCTGGCAAATGCCGAAGCGGTGATTTCGCGTCCGGCGTGAATCAGGCGCCGCAGGAGCGAACGCTCGCGAACGATCTGCGCGTAGGCGCGCACGTTGGCCGCCGTGGCGGTATCGCGCGCCAGCGTGCCGAGGTAGCCCAGTCCTCCGGCCGTCTCGAGCCGCCCGCTGCGCTCGAGCTGCTCGGCAACGGTCACCACGTCGGCCGGCCTGCCCGTGGCAATCAGCTCGCCGAGCGCGGTGTAGATGAGCTGGTGGTCGGGCCGGTAGAAATCGTCGGCCACGATCAGGTCGCCGACCTGGTCCCAGGCCAGGGCATCGATGAGCAGGCCGCCGATGACCGCCTGCTCGGCCTCGAGCGAGTGCGGCGGGGTGGTGCGTCCGGTGTCGGGAATCTCTCCCTCGCGACGTGAACGCAGCGGCCCGGCCATGATCCTGACCGACCGCTCTCGGCCCTGGCTCAGCCCTGCTCTTCAGCGACGATGATCACGGTGATCGTGACTTCGACGTCGGTATGCAGATGCAGGGTGACCTGGTGTTCGCCGACCGCGCGGATCGGGCCGGTGGGGAGCCGCACTTCGCTGCGATTGACGCGCTGTCCGGCCGCGGTGCAGGCCTCGGCAATGTCCGAAGTGCCCACCGAACCGAACAGCTTGCCTTCCGATCCGGCCTTCGCCGTGATGGTCAGCCGGAACTCGCGCAGCGCCGCGGCGCGCTCCTGGGCGCCACCGAGCTGCTCGCCGGCCAGCGTCTCCAGTTCGGCCCGTCGTGCCTCGAAGCGCGCCACGTTCGCGGCCGTCGCCAGCGTCGCGCGGCCCGAGGGCAGCAGGTAGTTGCGGCCATAGCCGCTCTTCACCTTGACGCGATCGCCGATCGCACCGAGGTTGGCCACTTTCTGCAGCAGAATGACGTCCATGGCGGGCCTCAGTGCTGGTCGGTGTAAGGCAGGAGCGCCAGGAAGCGCGCCCGCTTGATCGCGGTGGCGAGCTGGCGCTGGTAGAAACTCTTCGTGCCCGTGATGCGGCTGGGAACGATCTTGCCGGTCTCACTGATGTAGTTCTTGAGCGTACCCAGATCCTTGTAGTCGATCGCGGGGGCATCATCGGCCGTGAAGCGGCAGAATTTCTTGCGGCGTACAAATCGCGACATGGTTGATCCTCGGGGAATCCTTCGGTGCGGGTTCAGGCGTTCAACGACATATCGTCGTCATCGCCCATGTCATCGCGTTCGCGACGGCTCTCGTTTTCCTCTTCCGATCGCGCCATCGGCGAAGGCTCGGTGACCGCCGCTTCCATGCCGACCACGAGATGGCGCAGCACCGCGTCGCTGAAGCGGAACGCCCCGGTCAGCTCGGCGAGGGTTTTCTGGTCGCACTCGAGGTTCATCAGCACATAATGCGCCTTGTGGACCTTGGCGATCGGGAAGGCGAGCTGGCGGCGGCCCCAGTCTTCCAGGCGATGCACCTGGCCGTTACCGGCGGCGATCATGCCGCGGTAGCGCTCGATCATCGCCGGTACCTGTTCACTCTGGTCCGGATGGACCATGAACACCACTTCATAATGCCTCATGTTTAACGTGCAGCAAGGAGAAGTCCGATCCGGCCTCCGGGAGGCGGGTCGGGCTGCCAAAAAAGGCCGGGCAGGATACTCGAAACGCCGCCGGGCACGCAAGGCTCCCGCCATTCACTCCCGCTGCGCTGCCTGCCGCTGCCGGAGCGCCTCGTACAGCAGCATCCCGGCCGCGACGGAGACGTTCAGGCTCTCCACGGCGCCCACCGCCGGCAGGCTGGCCAGCCAATCGCAGTTGCGACGCGTGAGCTCCCGCATACCCGCCCCTTCGGCGCCCAGCACGAGGCAGCAACCGCCGGTCAGATCCACGTCCCGGGCGGGTGTGGGCGCGTTCGCGTCGGCTCCGACGATCCACAGGCCGGCTTCGCGCATCAGCTTCAGGCTGCGCGACAGGTTGGTCACCGTGACCACCGGCGTGGTTTCGGCCGCTCCCGCCGCCACCTTGCGCGCGCTCGCATTGAGCGGGGCCGCCCGATCCCGCGGCACCACGACGGCCATGACACCGCACACGTCCGCGGTCCGCAGGCAGGCGCCCAGATTGTGCGGGTCCTGCACGCCATCGAGCGCCAGCACCAGAGGGTGGGGCGCGTCGGCCAGCAGCGTGTAGAAATCATCTTCGCGCAGCGGCGGCAGGGCCTCGATCTCGGCCATGACGCCCTGGTGTACGACCTCGCCCAGCCAGCCGCGCAGGCGCGCAGCCTCCACCCGCTCGAGCGGGCGCTGGGAGGCCCGCGCGAGTGCCTCGATGTGTGCGATACGCTGATCCTCACGCCCCTGCTGGAGCCAGAGTTTTCGCACTCGCTGCGGTGCGCGCGTGAGCAGCGTGCGCACGGTGTGCAGGCCAAAGACGCGCTCCGCTGCCATCAGTCGGTCGCCAGCTCCAGATCCACCAGGCCCTCGACCGGGTTGGCGGCGGTCACCATCACGCGCACGCGCATGCCCGGGCCAAACTTGCGCCCGCTGCGCCGGCCCTGCCACTGGGCGCCATCACGCGTCATCGCGTACTCGTCATCGCTGAGGGCCGTGAGGTGCAGCAGGCCGTCGACATCCACCGACAGCAGCCGCACGAAGCAGCCGAACTCGACCACGGTGGTGATCAGGCCCTCGAAGCACTGGCCGATCCGATCGCGCAGGTAAACGCACTTGAGAAAACTGTCGACGTAGCGATCGGCTTCATCCGCGCGCTTCTCGAGCCGCGACAGGTCGGCGCCGACCGCCTCGAGCGCCGACTTGTCGGGAGTCGAGTCCCGTGCTGCCAGCCCCGACCCGGCACGCAGCGCCCGGTGCACCAGCAGATCGGGATAGCGGCGGATCGGCGAAGTAAAGTGCGTGTAATCGGCCAGCGCCAGGCCAAAATGCCCGATGTTCTCCGGCTGGTAAAGCGCCTGCGAGAGGGAGCGCACCACCAGCGTCTCGATGAAGGGCCGCAGCTGTGCGTCGCGCACGCGCGGCGCGATCTGGGCCAGATCCCGGGTGCTGAGCTCCGCCGGTATCTGCAGCCCGATGCCCAGCACGGCCAGCGTGGCTTTCAGGTTGTCGAGCTTGCGCTGTTCCGGCGGCGGGTGCACGCGATGCAGGGCCGGCACGTGCAGGCGCTGCAGCTCCTTGGCGACCGCCACGTTGGCGAGCACCATGCATTCCTCGATCAGCTTGTGCGCCTCGTTGCGCGACTTGAACTCGATACCGCGGACCTGCTCCTGCTCACCGAGGTTGAAGTTCGCCTCGGGCGCGTCGAAATCCAGGGCCCCGCGGCGCGCACGCGCCCTGAGCAGGGCGCGATAGACCTCGACCAGGGGCTCGAGTTTGTCCACCAGCGCTCCCAGCGTGGCGCGGGTGGCGGCATCGCGCGCGAACAGTGCGGCGTGGGCGAGATCGTAGGTCAGGCGGGCCGCCGAGCGCATCACCGCCGGGTAGACCCGCCAGCCGCGCAGCGCCCCTCTCTCGCTGACCTGCATGTCGGCGACCATGCACAGCCGGTCGACGTCTGGCTCCAGCGAACAGAGGTGATTCGACAGCGCCGTGGGCAGCATCGGCAACACGCGCGAGGGGAAATAGACCGAAGTGCCGCGCGCGCGCGCCTCGGTGTCGAGCATCGTGCCCGGCCGCACGTAGTGACTGACATCTGCGATGGCGACCAGCAGCCGGAAACCCTCCGCGGCCCGCTCGGCGTACACCGCATCGTCGAAATCCCGGGCGTCGGCGCCGTCGATGGTCACCAGCGGCACGTTGCGCAAATCGACGCGCTGCAAGGCTTCCGCCGGGTCCACGTGACTGCCGAAACGCCTGGCCTCCTGCAAGGCACCACTGCTGAACTCGCCACCCAGATCGAAGCGCGCGATCGCCGCTTCGGTGGCCATTTCCACCGGCCGCTCCGGATCGAGGCGCTTGCGCACCCAGGCCTCGCCGCTGACGCCTTCTGCCGGATAGCGCTTGATGTCGGCGATGACCCAGTCACCGGGCTTCACACCCGGCGTGCTCGCAGGCGGAATGGTGCAGACGAGCGCCAGGCGCCGGTCCGCGGCGCGCACACGCAACTCGCGCCCCTGCGTCTCGATGACACCCAGGAATGCATTCAGGCCACGCTCGAGCACGCTGGTGACCTTGCCCCCCCAGCGATCCTGTGCGTCCTTGTGCAGGCTCAGGCTGACGCGGTCGCCCTGCAGCAATCCGGACATCTCGCGCGGCGGCAGGAATACGCCGCCTTCGATCCCTTCCACGCGGGCGAAGCCGAAGCCGGCGCGATTGGGCGAGACCACGCCCTCCGCGGCCGTCGGCTCGCCGCTGGCCGGGCGCCGCAGCTGGTGCTGCGCCCGGCGCCGCGCCGGATGCCGCGCCACGCTCCTGGTTTTCTTAGGACGGATCAATTGACAGCCCCGAACCCCTTACGTACATTGCGCCGCCCCTTGAGCCCAGGTGGCGGAATTGGTAGACGCACTAGTTTCAGGTACTAGCGGGTAACACCGTGGAGGTTCGAGTCCTCTCCTGGGCACCATAATCAATAGATTAAAATACATAGTTAATGGTTTAGGTTAATAATATCCGGGCGCGATGCTCAGGGGCGCGCAGCCTACCAGTTCGTGGCACGCGGACACACCCAATTGCGACAGTGCGACGCCATCGAGGCCCCGCTCTCGTCAGGTTCGACCCCGAATGCGCAGCAAGTGGGTCAGCAGAGCGGAAATTTGTCGCTCTAGGATCTGCGGCATTGCCTATCAGTTCCGGCGCGCTACCACCGCAATGCGGCGGTGTGTACAGGAGCATCCCACAGCGACTCCATCTGTCCATCGAGCAGCGTCAGGGTCACGGAACAGCCGGCCATCTCGAGGGAGGTCACGTAACTTCCGACCAGGCTACGGGTAACCCTAAGCCCGCGCTTCGAGCACTGACGCTCTGCGGCATCGTACATGAGATAGAGCTCCGAAGAGGGCGTGCCTCCAAAGCCGTTGACCAACAGCAGCGCCTCCCTGCCCGCATCGACACGCAGGTCTTGTGTGATGGCGTGCACGAATTCCTCCGCGATCGCGTCTGCAGAGCTTACGGGGACGCGCCGGCGGCCAGGCTCACCATGTATCCCCACGCCCATTTCCATTTCGTTCTCGCCAAGCTCAAAAGTAGGCCTGCCGACCGCAGGAACCGTACAGCTGGTAAGTGCGACCCCCATCGAGCGAGTCAACTCATTGACACGCCTGCCAAGGCTCATCACCGCAGCAAGTTTATCGCCACGCTCTGCAGCAGCGCCCAGCATTTTTTCCACCACCAACGTGCCCGCCACACCGCGGCGCCCCATGGAGGAGTACTCAGATTTCTCAATAGCGACATCATCATCTGTGATCAGTGTGCCGCATTCCCCGGCGTACAACTCGGTCGCAAGCGAAAAATTCATGATGTCGCCTGCGTAGTTCTTCACAATGAAGAGTACTCCACCGCCACAATCGACAGTCTCAGCTGCAGCCAGCATCTGGTCAGGTGTCGGCGCGGAAAACACGTTTCCCGGACAGGCGGCGTCTAGCATCCCGCAGCCGACAAATCCGACGTGCATCGGTTCGTGACCGCTGCCACCGCCCGAAATCAGCGCCAACTTCCCGCCCGCCTTCGCCCGCTTTCGGCGTACGAACCGGAGTTCGTCGTCCAGGACGACAATTTCGCGATGCGCCTTGGCGAAACCGGTCAGGCTCTCGGCCAGCATCGACTCTACACCATTCATGAATTTCTTCACGGCAGCGCTTTCCAACATTCCCCGGCTTGTGCCCTAGCGCTCCTGAACCAGTCGCGCAACTCGGCGCAGCGTTTCATGCATGAGCTCGTCGAGCTCCTTGTTCTTCTTGTGGTCGCGTAAGTCAGGCACACGCAGACGCAGCTCCCGCCAGCGCGGCTCGCCACTCAAATTTCCGGGCGCACGATGCGGATGGGCACGCCGGTAGACCGCCATGAAACTATCTCTCTCGGCGGCAAGAAAGTGGCAGGTCTCAAAGATGCTCTCGAGGTGAATCGCGGGGATTGGTACGCTGTACTTTGCGTTGGTGATTTGCGAAATGAAACTGCGATTCTTCCCCAGCCCTTCCGCCAGGCGTAGGCGGGTCCCGGCCGGTCGGCGCTCCAGCACTTGCTGCAAAATGCGCTTGTAATCCGCGACTGCGGAGCTATCCCCCTGGGCGCGCGGCGTTGTTTTCTTCACTCCGAATGCTCTACTTCCGAAGCCCCGCTCCGAAATCGAGCGATGGCAGTCTTGACGTCTGCAAGCACGGCTGGTGCGACCGAAAGTCGGCGCAGGCCAATGCCCAGCAGCGCGGAGACGCAACGCGGGTCACTGGCCATATCGCCGCACAAGCTGACGGGTATGTCGTGCGCATCGGCGTGTTTGACCACCTCGCGCATGATCCGAAGTACGGCCGGCTGGAGCGGATCCTGCAGGGCTGACAGGCGCCGGGAATCTCTGCTGCAGGCAGTGACAAATTGTATCAGGTCGTTGGACCCCAGCGAGTAGAAATCGGCGTCAAACAGGTCACAGGTGAGGGCGGCAGCGGGCACTTCTATCATGATACCCAACGCCGGCTGCCCGCAATCCAGACCCTCTTTCCTCAGTGATTCGACCGTAGTGTTGAGCGCCTTCCGCACCTGATCCAACTCGCGCGGCCAAGTCACCATCGGCACCAATATCTGCAGCGGCCCCAGCGCCGCGGCACGTGCGAGCGCGCGCAGCTGCGTGCTCAGCACCGGCCGGTGCAGCAGGGAGAGCCGGACCCCTCTTAGGCCAAGAAAGGGGTTCGACTCCGCATCCGCGGTATAGCCCGGAATGGGCTTATCGGCGCCAGCGTCCAGCAGGCGCACTGTAACTGGTCGACCTTTGGCCCAGCGGATAATCCGGCAATACTCCGCGTACTGTTTCGCCTCGTTTGTCAGGTCATCCTTGCTGCGAAAAAGCAATTCGGTGCGAACCAGGCCAACGCCGTCGCACCATTGTGCATCCAGACTCGCGAGTTCGCCGCCGTCGGCCAAATTGATCAGCACTTGCACACGCTCCCCGCTGGCAGTCACCGCCGGGAACTCCCGGCGGGCTTCCGCGTCCATCCGGGCGGATTTTAGTGCCTGCTGACGCGCAGCGAATCCAGCGACTGTCTCTGCGTCAGGCAACGCGATCAGCATGCCGTTGTCCGCGTCAAGCAGGGCTTCGCCCTGCCCGTGCAAATCGCCCCGTTCCAGTCCGATCAACATCGGCACGCCCCGAGCTCGTGCCAACATGGCGACGTGGGAGCTCGCACTGCCCTCGGTAAGCGCGATGCCGCCGCCCTCCCATGCCGTCTCCAGGAACTGAGACGGCGCCAGATCTGCGGCGACAACGATAGAACCCGGGGGGATGGGAATCGCAGCCGTTCCAGCCAAGAGTCGCGAAACGCGATCTCGCATGTCACGCAGATCGGACGCTCGCGCGCAGAAGTACAAATCATCCGCAGAATCGTACTGCTGGATCTGCAACTCCATCGCGTTCCACCAGGCCTGTTCCACCGGCATCTGAGCCGCGATCGCCGCGAACGCTGGCTCGCTCAGAACCGGATCCTGCAGCATGGCTACCTGAAAGGCCAGCAAGGCCTGTGCATCGGGATTGTCAGTACGCTGCTTCAACGCCGTCAGCGCCGCACACGCCGAGTCGATCGCCTGTCCTAAGCGCGTACGATCACCGGGACCGCAAGTCGCTACCGACGTGCTTGATTGCGGGACTCTATCCAGACATAGCAGCGGGCCGCGAGCAAGGCCCGAAGAAGCGGAAACCCCGCGTAGATAGGCAGTTGCATTGGTACTAGTCGTTGATTTCGATTGACCATTGGAATTCGTAAAATCGCTGTCCACCAACCTGACCAAGGCACTCACCGCCTCGCCAGCATCGGTGCCTTCAGCTGAAAAAAACATCATTGTCTGACCGACTGTCTTCAGGGCCATTACCCGCGCGATGCTCTTAGCGTCGATCCACGGACCATTGGCGGCTAGCCCGATCCAAACCTTTGCTGAGAATCTGGTCGCCACCTGAGAAAGCAATATCGACGGACGCGCGTGCAATCCACCCTCGTGCGTGAGCACAGTGGAGCTCATGGCGCGCAGCGCGACCTCATCCTGGCTCATGCGTCCCCTACGATCGCAGATACAGTTCTTCCGCCGCGCGCCGCACCTTCTCCAGGGGCGAACTGGCGCTCGACTCGGTCGCCGCCATCACTGATCCCTCGACGATCGGCGCGTTGCAGACTACGACCCTGGTTCGCTTCCTCTCTGGCAATCGCTCGATCGCCATTTCGCTGTTGGTCTCTGCGCCGCCCATATCCACCATGATGACGACACCTCGATCCGACCAAGCCGCCTGGAGTGCCTTCTCGATTGCATCTACGCTCGTTCCCAGGCCACCCGCAGGATTTCCCCCGCACCATGCGAGCGGCACTTCCTGGCCGACCATCTGGCGCACCATATCAGCCGCGCCCTTCGCCACATCGGGCGAATGCGAAACGATCACGATTCCGACATTCTTGTCCACAATCTTTTGCCCCTATGTGTCTGCGCCAGGCCGCGATTCGAGATGGTGACAGACGGCGCTCAGAATCAGTTCGGACGACCGGGCACCGGGGTCCATGTGCCCTTGGCTACGTTCGCCGAGAAAGGCGGCCCGGCCCTTGCGCGCCAGCATTGGGACCGTCGCCTGCGCCGCACTGCTCGCCCTCCGCCTAAGCGGCCCCAGCACGGCGGTGCCGCGGGCAGAGCGAAGTTCATCGAGCACCGGTACCAGGACATCGAGCATGGTCTTTTGGCCCACATCCGATTTACCAAGCGCCATCAGAACGCGGATCGCGTCCTCGCCCGCCTCTACGAGGGTGTCCCGGGAAAGAACGCGAGCCTCCTGCAGATGCCTGCCGACGGTGACGAAAAGCTTGCCGTACAGTGGACCGGATGCACCGCCGACAAAGCGAATCAGGGTTAAACCCACTTCGCTGAGCGCTTTTCCCAGGGGCATGACGGCGATGATATCCAGGCGCTCCAACACGGCCTTGAAGCCGCGCTCCAGGTTGACACCATGGTCGGCATCTCCGATCGCCCGGTCGAGTTCTGTGAGTTCCTTGGTGTGCGTGATTACGACGTTGGCAATCGCCCTTATTAGCTCTCTGGTCGCTTCGTCGTTTGCACTCATGATGATCCGTATCACGACAATAGCTATGCCGCGAGACGTTTGCCAGCCGCGTCGAAGCACAGTGGGCGACACAACCTCACCCTGGCTCTCGCGCCAGAATGCCAGCGGCCCCCAGGAGGAACAAGAGTCACCAGTTTGTGTTCACCGACCCGCAAGTGAAGGAAGTCTTCGCCGCCCAGATGTTCAACCAAGACGACCTCGGCCGGACCGTCGATTGCCGGAATCAGTTCGATATGCTCCGTGCGCGCCCCCACGGTCGTGGTCTGCCTCGGCGCACCGTCGACGGGCAGAGCATTGACCGGAAGAAAGTTGATCGGTGGGATGCCCAATCGTCCTGCCACGTACATGCTGGCGGGCCGCTCGTAGATCTCCTGTGGCGTACCGACCTGCACGAGACGGCCGCGCTCGAGAATTCCAATGCGACTGGCCATGCTAAGTGCCTCGACCTGGTCGTGCGTCACATACAGCACGGTTGCACCCAAATTGGCCTGAATGTGCTTCAGCTCCACGCGCAGGTCCGCACGGAGCTTCGCATCGAGGGACGACAGCGGTTCGTCCATAAGATAGATGGATGGGCGTCTGATCAGGGCGCGGCCGATAGCCACCCTCTGCATCTCACCGCCTGAGAGTCGCACCGCCGAGTTCGTCAGCTTGTGATCGATTCTGACGAGGCGCGCAACTTCTTCGACGCGCCGCTTGACCTCCATCTCAGGGACTCGCCGCGCTGGAGCCCGCAGCGGAAACGCCAGATTATCAAACACTGTGAGATGCGGATACAGAGAGTACTGCTGAAACACCGCCGAAACATTGCGTTGCGCCGGCGGGTCGTCCGTGACGATGCGGTCATCGAACAAGATGTTTCCCGCGTCCGGCCTTTCCAGTCCGGCGATCAGGCGCAACAGTGTCGTCTTCCCTGCACCAGTCGGTCCTAGCAATACCGTGAAGTCTCCGTTCGGTACGGTGAGACTAATATCACTGTTCGCTTCAATGTCCCCGAAGCGTTTCGTCACTCGATCCACTACGACTTCAGCCACTGGCAGATTCCTCAAACAACCGACTCCGGAGGGCGCCGCCCGATACGGCATCGAATACCAAGAGACGTTCCGAGTCAAAGGCGAGCCCTACTGACTCGCCCACGTGGACGCGTTGGCGCGAAGGAACGCGCGCCTTCAACTGACCATGTTTGGTGTTGACTGTCACGATCTGCATGGTACCCATGTACTCGACGCCGAACACCTCACCGCGCATCTCGCCCTTTTCACCGATACTCACGTGCTCCGGACGCACCCCGAGCGCCAACTCGCCTTGCACGGCACCTTGACGCAGTGCGGGCACTCTAATTGTCTCGCCGTTCATGTGAACGCTCTGCTCCCCGGGTGCGAGACCGGAGGTGAACCGCAGAAAATTCATGGGCGGGCTACCGATAAATCCGGCGACGTGCATGGCTAGAGGGCGATCATAGATGTCCTGCGGGCTACCGATCTGAGCGACCACTCCGTGGTTCATCACAGCGATGCGATCCGCCATTGCCATCGCCTCAGTCTGGTCGTGCGTCACGTAGACAGTCGTTGCCCGAATGCGATCGTGCAAGCCGTGCAGCTCAGTACACATCAAATGGCGAAACTCCGCGTCCAGCGCACCCAGCGGCTCGTCCATCATGCAAGCCCGAGTGCCACGCGCTGGCTGTCACCGCCGGATAGGCCGGACACAGAGCGCCCCAGCAAGTGCTCGATGCGCAAGAGCTCGGCAACCTCCGCCACCCGGCGTTTGATTTCTGCACGCCCCATGCCCTGGCACCTAAGGGGAAATGCGATGTTCTCGTGCACATTCATGTGCGGGTATAGCGCGAACAGCTGAAATACGAAGCCAATATCGCGCTCGGAGGCCCGCTTGTAGGTCACATCCTCCCCGTCAAGCAGGATCGTGCCTGCGGTCGGCAGCTCCAGGCCCGCAATCATGCGCAAAGTGGTGGTCTTGCCACAGCCTGAAGGGCCGAGCAGCACGAAGAACTCCCCGTCGCGGATGATGAAGCTGGATTCGCGTACCGCCGTGAAGTCACCAAAACGCTTCTGTAAGTTCTGCAGTTCGATCTCGGCCACGGCCTACTCCGGGAAATGACTCGTGACGAGAAATGCGACGCTTCCGGACAAAATAACTAAGAATGAGTAGGTGTACAGAATGAGCGCAAACGGTTGCATCAACATGAGAATGCCTGCGGCGATGACCCCCATCGAGGCGGTCTCCCACGGTCCGCGCCGGAAGATTCTGCGATTGCCCTTTCGGTCGGTCACCTTGGTGTCTGTGCCGTGTGTGCTGCTCATTTGCGTACCGCCCCGAAAGTAATGCCACGCAACAGATGTTTGCGCAGCACAATCGTAAAACATAGAATAGGTACCACGAACAACGTCGTGCCCGCGGCTACGGCTGGCCAGTCCTGTCCACCCTCGCCAATGATGAAGGGTATGAAGGGTGGCATGGTCTGCGCCGTGCCGCTCGTGAGCAGCACGGCAAACGCATATTCATTCCAGGCGAAGATCAGGCAGAAAACGGCGGTAGCCGGCGGTAGCCGCGATACCGGTCGCCGCCTGTGGCAATACCGTCTTCACGAACGCCTGCAGACGAGTGTAACCGTCCACCAGCGCGGCCTCTTCGTATTCGCGCGGAATCTCGTCAATGAACCCCTTCAGGAGCCACACCGCCAATGATACGTTTACCGAGGTGTACAGGAGGATCATGCCAAGGGCCGTATCGATCAGTCCGAGCTGGCGGTACATCAGATAAATGGGAATCGCAACGGCGATCGGCGGCATGAAGCGCGTCGACAGGATAAAGAACATCAGGTCGTCCTTGGCTGGGACCTTAAAGCGCGAGAATGCGTAGGCCGCGAGCGTACCGAGGAACACCGAGAGAAAGGTCGAACCGAAGCCGATGATCAGGGAATTGAGGAGCCGCCCCGGGGTCTTCGAGGCACCCGCAATCACCATGCCACGGGAGCGAGCCAGCCGGTCGCAGCGGCCGGTTGGAGGCGGCAAGTGTGCGATGTACTCGGGATCCTGCCGCGAGTGAAAAGTAAACAGGTTGCAGTAACCCTCCACTGTCGGCTCCGAAAAGACCTTCGGCGGATAGGAGACCGAGTCGCTCGGTGTCTTTATGCTGGTCAGAAATATCCACAGCAGCGGCGTGATCGTGATCAGCGCATAGAGCACCACGACCGAACCGGAGAGCGCCCGCGAGACGGCAGAGGCCTCCACCACACTATGCGCGGTAGCTTTGCCAATCATCGCTGCTTCACCCTGTTGAGTACCTTGATATAAATGTTGGCGGCTCCGAACACGGTCACGAACAACAGGATCGCCAGCGCGGACGACCAGCCAGTCTGCCATTTCTCAAACGCGGCACGTTTGAGAGTAATGGACACCGTCTCGGTGAGCGAACCTGGACCACCGTTGGTCAGCAGGTTCACCATGTCGAACATCTTGAAATTCTCGATGCCGCGAAAGAGCACCGCGAGCATGAGAAATGGCATCACCATCGGCAGTGTCACCGCGCGGAACCGCCGCCACGCGGAAGCGCGGTCGACTTCCGCAGCCTCGTAGATGTAATCCGGAATCGAGCGCAAGCCCGCCAGGCAAATCAGCATCACGTAGGGGGTCCACATCCACACGTCCACGAGCACGATCGTCCACGGTGCGAGTTTTACGTCGCCAATCATTTGGAACGAAGCGGGATCGATCCCTGTAAAGAAGCTGACCACGTAGTTAAAGAGCCCGCTCTGCGGCTGGAACAGGAACGTCCAGAAATTTCCGACCACCGCCGGAGATAACATCATTGGCAGCAGAATAATCGTGGTCCAAAAGCTGTGGCCGCGAAACTTGCGGTTGATCAGCAAAGCGAGCCCAAAGCCCAGCAATACCTCCAGGAATATGGACCAGAAGACGAAATGCGCCGTCGTCTGCATCGAGGTCCAGATGTCCGGGTCGGTCAGAATACTGACGTAGTTGTCGATCCCGACGGACTTGACTTTCATCCAACCCATGTTCGCTTTGAAATTCGTAAGCGACATGTGGACGGTCCAGACCAACGGGAAGATGTTGATCGCCAGCAGCAGTAGCAGAGTCGGGCTGATAAACACCCAGGCCACCGCACGATCAGACATCCCGCCCAGTCTGGAATGATCTCCAGACTGAGCGGACGGGACAGAGACATCGCTCACTTGACTCATTTAAGGGCCACCCGTAGTGGAACGCAGGCTCTCTGCCCCGCCTGCTCCAGCGACTGTACGGACTTAGAGAGCTGGATGCGTGGATAAATCAACCATTGCCCAGCTCGTCATGCCTTACAGCTTACCTGCGTCCTTGAAGTCCTTTGTCCAATCCTTGACGAGGCCATCGAGCGCTTGCTGTGCGGTTCCCTGGTCGGCGACCACGAAGTCGTGCATGCGCTTCTGCATATCAAGCAACAGCGTCGCGTAGATGGGTTCGGCCCAGAAGTCCTTTACCATGTTCATGGAAGCGAGGAAGTCGGGCGCAAACGGCGCGCTCTTTGGGAAGCTGGGATCATTCACGACGGACTTCAGGCAAGAGTAGCCCCCCAGCGACCACCACTTTTTCTGAACGGCTGGCTGCGCAAACCACTTTACGTACTGCAATGCCGCCTCTCGATTGTCGGAATAGGACACCACCGACAGGCCCTGGCCGCCCAGCTGGGTATAGTGCCCGCTGGGTCCGGACGGATTAACGAAGAATCCGATTTTGTCCGGACCCATGGCCTTGAAGAGGCCCGGGAAGAACGCGAACCAGTTCATTTGCATCGCGACCTGGCCCGACTTGAATGCGTCCAGACCCTCTGACATGTAGGCGTTGGTCATACCGGGGGCGGTACAGCACTTGAATAGCTGCTTATAAAGATCCAACCCTTTGACTGCACCCGCTGAGTTGACAAACCCGTTCAAGTCATACGATTTCTTCGGGTTGCCATAATCAAAGCCGTAGTCGTACAGGACGTTCGTCACGCCCATGGTAATACCTTCAGAACCGCGTTCCGTGAAGATATAGGCGCCGTAGACCTTCTTGCCGTCGATTACTCGGTTCTGAAAGAACTTCGCAACTTGCAAGAACTCGTCCCAGGTTTTGGGCGCGGCGAGCTCGCGGCCGAACTTGGCCTTGAATTCCTTACGCAGCTCGGGCTTGGCGAACCAGTCCTTTCGATAGGTCCAGCCCACGGCGTCACCCATGGCCGGGAGCGCCCAATAATTCGGCGAGTGCTTTGGCCACTCAGAGTAACCGAGCACCGTCGCATCGACGAAATCGCTCATCTTGACGCCGTTCTTATCGAAAAACTCGTTCAGTTTTACGTAGTGGCCGTTCTCGGCTGAGCCACCGATCCACTGGCTGTCCCCGATGATCAGGTCACACAGCTTGCTGTGGGAGTTGAGTTCATTGAGGAAGCGATCGGCATAACTCGTCCACGGGACGAACTCGAATTTCATCTCGACACCGGACTCCTTGGTAAAGTCCTTCGACAACTCGACCAGGGCGTTTGCCGGATCCCAAGCCGCCCAGCACAAGGTCAAGGCCTTGGCCTGCGCGGCCGAGGCCGCCACGGACAGGGCGGTCCCCAGAACCGTGACAAAAATCAATCGACGTAAATTCATCATGGACGTATCCCTCTAGTTGGTTTCCGCACTACTCCACAGCGGCAAGTCCAACGCAGCGGCGCACTGGATAGTACGCCCGTAGCGCTAGAAATCGAACCAGGCGCCAACCGAAAACAAGTTGTACTTGTTGTCGGTGACGCCTGCGGTCTTACCCTCAAATCCGTCGTACTCGACCACCAGCGTGAGTTGCTTGGTCAGCTTCTGATGCCAGTAGGCCATGTTCAGCGTGCTCTTGAGATCGTTGAAGCCGGCGATTGCATCAACGTCTTGCTTGCCCTGACCTGTGCTGATGCCGAACAAGGCATTGCCGGCCGTGTAGTCCGCCTCGACGTACCACTGCTTGGCGCTTGACGCTGTGCACGACGTTGCCGTGCAGCTGACAGCACCTCCGCCCGCCCCAATTCCGAAGCCGCCCTTGAAGCTGCCAGCGCCCCACAGGGACGAATTGCCGCCACCAAAGCCCTTGGTACTGGTATACGCACCGGTAAGACCGAAACCGCTGAAGTCGGCATGGACTCCGCCGTCGAATCCAGACATCTTCGAGGAGGGTCCGCCGGCCAGGGAGTCAAGACCCTGGTAGAGCCCACCGACCCAAAGCTTCCATGTACCACCTTCAAACTTACTGGCGTAGGTCGCCTCTCCTTCTAATCGAGGTGACTTCACATTAAATGCCCCGCCAACGTTCGTGGGATCGAATAAACCGATGCGCGCCGAGAGGCCGCCCAGGTCCGGTGTGTCGTACTCGATCTTCGAGTCGAACGCCGTCCAGTGATAACCCGTACCGATGCGTCCGCAGGTGCCACCGTTCCAGCCTGCGGGCGAGCCGCACAGCTCTCCCGTACCGATGCCGCTGCCGACGTCGTTGATGACGGCCTGGCTGTTGAAGATGCCCCAGCCACGACCGATTCCGACCGTTCCGAAGGCTCCGCTGACATCGATCTCCAGCACGCGAACGTCGTTATGCAGGTTCTGGCCACCGTTCGTGGTCCCAAACCCATCATTGTTGGTCGACGTGATGTTCGTGGCGTATTGGAAATTGCCCGAGACGGTGATGCCGTCGAACTCCGGCGCCTTGAAATGCGCATTAAATTTGCTCGGGTTCCACCCGGAGGTGACCCGCGTCTGTTTAGCATCCGAGGAGACGCCATCTAAGGTGTCGGCGCTCGCAGCGATCAGATGCGCGCTGACGTTGCCGTCGAAACTCGCGCTCCAACCGTTGGAGGCGGTGACTTCGACCGCCTGAGCGACGGTGAGTGGCAATCCACAAGCCACCGCGGTCACGATTGTTGCCCAGGTCACTTTGCGATAATTCGGAATCATAAACTCGGTTCTCCTACTGTTGTTAAGACCTACTGTGATCGCGGACGCTCACCACCGCCATTCAGCGCTTTGACCTGCCTAGGAGGCTTGACACTCAGGCGCTTTGAACCCCTTCCCCATGTCGCGCACACTCCGCACGCTCCCGTGCCACGGATTCACACCCGCGCCGGCTGGGTGACCGTGTCCCGGCCAAGTCGGCAGCGGCTTGCCCGTTTGACGCGACCACATTGGTCTGAGCCCCCTCGTACTTCCTACCTCCGCAAGCCCGGTTGAGCCGGGCCTCGCGGTGTTTAGTCTGTATGTTTAGTGAATTGATACTCTTGCTTTACTAAATTGTCAAGACCCCCTTGGCATTCGGTCTCGTCGCGCCTACACTTCTCACAATGAGCTAATAAAGAGGTGCGTATCTCTTCGTTGACCCGGCGGGCGCGCACTTCATCGCCCGCTTGGCAACCAGACCGCAGTTTAGTTATGGGGTTACTAAACTTTTCTATGCGCGCGACGCCGCTGTCGACCCAAAGCGATATCTCGGCCGCCGCAACTGCGCCCGGAGCATCGAGGCCATGCGGCTCGTCCCGCTACCCGACGGATTTCCTCGCGGCATTCGCAGCTGCCATTTACTGCCGGAGACGTCCTCGATGAACGGCAAACTGATCAACGATTGTTTTGATGCCGCATACGTGGCCTTAGTCACGCACACCGATGAAATCGCGCAGCTCGATCAACAGATTGGCGACGGCGATCACATATACAACTTGATGCGTGGACTGGAGGCTCTGCGCGCGATACGCCCCCAGATCGAGACGGCCGAGTTTGGGGAGGCGCTGCGACTTGCGGCGAACAAAGTGCTGTCCACTGTTGGCGGATCTTCCGGTCCGCTGCTGGCCTCACTGCTGCTGGGCATGTCCCGTGCGGCACCCCAGGAGTGCACCGCTGCCGGAATCGCGAATATGTATGCTGCAGGCGTCGAAGCCCTGCAGCAGCGCGGCAAGACCGGCAAGGGCAGCAAGACCATGATGGATGTCCTGATCCCGGTAACTGAGCGCTTTCTTGAACTGGTGGATCGAGGTGCTCCCGTCGACGAGATTCTGGTCGAGCTGCCCAGAGAGGCCGAGCGAGGCATGCAGTCCACACGCGATATGCTCGCCTTGAAGGGGCGCGCTTCCTTCCTCGGGGAGCGATCCCGGGGGCACATTGATCCCGGGGCCCGCTCAAGCCAGGTCATCATCACAGCGCTATGCGCACACATTGCCGATTCCCGCGAGCCAACGGAGCCGTACCATGAAAAAGTTTCTTAATGACGTTGACGACTTCCTGGGCGAAGGTCTCGCAGGCTTTGCGGTCGCGCATGGCGATCTGGTGGTACTCCATACAGACCCGATTTTCGTCCGGCGCCGGAACCTACAACCGGGAAAGGTGGCGCTGATTTCGGGGGGAGGATCTGGTCACGAACCACTGCACGCAGGATTCGTGGGTTACGGCATGCTTGATGCGGCCTGCCCTGGACAAGTGTTCACCTCCCCCACGCCTGACCAGATGATCGCTGCGGCCGAGGCGGTGGATACCGGTGGCGGGGTCCTGTTTGTCGTCAAGAACTATTCAGGCGACATCATGAATTTCGAGATGGCTGCAGAGAGCTGCCGCAAGAGTGCGACGGTGCTCGTCAATGACGACGTCTCAGTAGAGAATTCGAGCTTCACCACCGGGCGTCGTGGCGTTGCCGGTACTGTCATCGTGGAGAAAGTGGTCGGCAGTCTGGCCGAGTCAGGCGGCAGCCTTGAGGCCTGCCAGGCCTTCGGTGACCGCGTGACGAAGCGAACGGCATCCATGGGCGTCGCTCTTACCAGCTGTACCGTACCGAAAGCGGGCCGAGCGACCCTCACGCTGGGCGAGGACGAAATGGAGATGGGCGTCGGCATCCACGGAGAGGCGGGGCGACGCCGCTGTAAGATGATGCCGGCAGATGCAATTGTGGACGAGCTACTGGGTGCGATTTTATCGGATCTCAAACCTCCAAAGGCCTCGGACGTCTTGTTGCTGGTGAACGGCCTGGGCGGAACGCCACTGGGTGAGCTGTACGTCCTGTGTAACGCAGCGCACCGCCTCTTGACCAGAAGCGGTCTGCAAGTTCCACGTACTCTGGTCGGCAACTTTACCACCTCCCTGGAAATGGCCGGCGCGTCGCTTACGGTCTGCCTGCTGGATACGGAGATCCTCGGCCACTGGGACAGCCCCTTGAATACGCCGGCGTTACGATGGCGAATTTAAACGTGGGAAGCAATCGTCTGGATTGGCTATGACGCCCGCAACGCTTGGATTTCCGCGCACCGATCCGACTCCGATCTTCGACGCCTTCCGCGGCAATTACTCCACGGAGCTGCTTACCGCAGCCGTCACACACTTCAAGCTCTTCGAGCGCCTCAAGGACGGCCCGCGCTCATTCGAGGCACTACGCGCCGAATGCGGCCTCGGCGAGCGGGGCGCCCTCGTCCTGGTTACGGCAATGCGCGCGCTGAGACTGTTGACGCGCAAAGCCAACGGCGAGCTGGAGCTGAGCGAGCAAGCACGCGAGCATCTGATTCTCGATGCATCTTTTGACGTCAGTGGCTACATCGGCCTCGCGGCAGACAGTGCCGGGGTCAAAGAAATGATCGAACGGCTTTGCACGAACACACCCGCCGGCGCAAAGGACAAGTCGAAGGGCGCGGCCTTTATCTATCGCGAAGGAATTGAATCCGCAATGGAGAGTGAGGCGAGTGCCCGGCATTTGACAATGATGCTCGCTGGTCGCGCAAGGAATTGCGCCCCCGCGTTAGCGCATGGAGTACCCCTGGGCGAAGCGCGGCAATTGCTCGACGTGGGTGGCGGTACCGGCATCTACAGCATCGCCTTGCTGCAGAAGAACCCTCAACTTCGCGCAGTGGTTTGGGATCGCCCGGAGGTCCTGAAGATCGCGGCACAGATGGCTCGCGACTATGGCGTCAGCGATCGGCTCGAGTGCCGCGTGGGCGATATGTTCATTGACCCGTTCCCCGTGAATTGCGACGTCATTCTGCTTTCCAACGTTTTGCACGACTGGGACGTACCGCAGTGTCGCGCGCTACTCAAGCATTGCGCCGCAGCGCTGCCTTCTGGTGGCCGCGTGCTTATCCACGATGTGTATTTGAATGATGAATTGGACGGGCCGCTGCCTGTGGCACTGTATTCGGGAGCACTGTTCTATCTTACCGAGGGCCGAGCCTATAGTGGCGCTGAGTACCGCGGATGGCTCAGGGAAGTGGGCTTAACGCCCGGTACGATCGTCCCGACACTCGTTCACTGCGGCGTGCTGCCCGCGACCAAGTAGGTGCGCATGCACACTATTGCCGTCAATTCAGCCTCGCTTCCGCCTGAATGGGTTGGCGTAAGTGGCACACTGAGCATAGGGAGGTCCCTCGTGCGTTACACCCCTGCACCACGTTGGTACGGCCGCTTACTCGCCCCGACATTGAGCTTGTGCCTGGGGCTTGCTCAAGCCGCGATCGCAGACTCAAGCAAGACTACGGAAATATGGAAGAACCTGGACGAATTCGTAGTGCTCGCGCTCCAGGATGCTCCTGCCGGCGACGTCATCTCTCCGAACGACCAACCCGTCGCCATTGAGGCGGCCGACCTGACCGTGGCATTGGGCAAACTACGGGTTTATGAGGGCAAGGGATCTCAACAAGCAGTTCCTCTCTTCGAAGCAGGCGCGACGGAGAAATTGGCTGCCCAACTTGGCGCTGCGCTCCGCCGCGCAACCTCAGGCCAAGACATCTTGTTCGCCATTGAAATGCCGCGGAGATCCGCCTTATTTGGGTCCAATCCCGTGTCGGTGGCCGGGCGGGTGTTTTACCAAAACGAGCGACTGCACATGATCATCGGCGAACTCCACGTCAGCACAGTGCCTCCGGAATACAAGACCTACCCCATCGGTTACCCGAAACCCGACCGACGCCTGCACCCCCATCAAACGGGCAGACGCTCGCAGGAGGCGCGTTACGATCCGGTTGCTCGTTTTGCGACAGGTGATGGCGTGAGCCAGTATGAACGAGACGGCAAGACGCGTGCTGACTGGCTGGTGATTGACGTCGGTGCATTCGCAAAGCATAACGAGTCGGCGACTGCAGCCCCAGGAGTGCCGCCGGCGACTGAATCGTCGAGCGCTACTCCGCAAGACGTTGCCGCCACGCAGGCCCATGGCGGCGCCTCGCCTTCAATCGAGGAGCGTCTATTGCGTCTCAAGCATCTGCGCGAGCAAGACTTGATTACCGAGGAGGAATACGATCGCAAACGCAACGAGATTCTCGACCAACTTTGATTGACAACAACCCAACTAGGAGAAGCCGCACCGCCAATGGTGTCTGCGCCGTCGGTTGGCGGGAGGGCGGCGGTGGATCCCGCTGGGACCGGCTCGGCTGCGGTGAATGGATTTGAAACTCCTTGAGCGCCAGCAAAAAAGTCTTGGAAGGGCCTGAAACGTGGTGAAACTGCGGCGCAGCGGCGAGATTCGCGGGTAGGAGTGCGGGTAACTCCGCCCTCGCCAACTGTTAACTCACTGGATTACCCGCTGAAAAGGCCTTTGACTGGTGCATCTCCTCGGCATCACAGTCAATATATTACAATGCATAATTAATGTATTAGATTGGCCAATTCCGGGCGCAAGACCCAGAAGCGCGCGGCCTACCGGTTCTCGATCCTGAGACGCACTGAAACACGAAATCAGCTCCTGCAGGAGGCCTTGGCGACGATCACCAGCCACTACTAATTTGGCGCGGCGGTCCGGTTCAGTGCAGGCGAATGTTGCCGACGATAAATCTGAGCGCTACACGCACCAGCGCCGCAACTGAGAGCGAATCGCAGCGTATCAGCTGGACCCGCAGGCTTCACTGTCCTCTACCCAGGTACAACCGCGTTACGAGCCGCTGCACCAGATTTCCGTACGGCGGGTAATACAATCCAATCGGGAACCAGTGCCGGCGTTTGAACACCGCCTTGCCGTGGGAGAGCTCGCGAAAGCCTTCTACGCTGTGATAAGTGCCCATCCCGGAATTCCCATTCCCGCCGAAGGGCAGATCGTGCTGAAAGACCTGCCAGCCCCAGTCATCCAGGGCGACGCCCCCGGCATGGGTCCGCTCCAGGACCTGCTGTTGCTCGCCCCCGCTCAGCCCAAAGGCGTACATCGACAGGGGTCGCTCCCGGCCTCGCACAAAGGCCAGCGCGTCTTCAAGCCGCTCGTACTCGAGCACCGGCAGGATGGGTCCAAAGATCTCCTCGTGCATCAGCTGCATGCGCTCGTCCAGATTCGTCACCACATGCAGCGGGATCTGCCGGCCGGCGCCGGCGTCCGCGCCACAGCGCAGTACCGTGGCCCCGTGGGCTCTTGCATCCTCCAGCAACGCGCGAATCCGTGCCGCATGAGGTTCGGAGATGAGGCTGGTGTACTCCGCGTTGCCGCTCACGGTGGGGTAGAGCCGGGCGAAGGCCTCACTCACGGCGGTGGCGAATTCGGCCGACTTGCCGCGGGGAATCAGCGCGTAGTCGGGCGCCACGCAGATTTGCCCTGCATTGAAAGCCTTGCCGTGAGCGATGCGCAAGGCGGCGTCGCCCAGGTCAGCACCGGGGCCGACGATCGCGGGCGACTTCCCCCCAAGTTCGAGCGTGACCGGCGTGAGGTTTTCAGCAGCGGCTCGCATCACTGCACGCCCGACACGGGGCGAGCCGGTGAATACAAGGTGATTGAAGGGAAGCGAGTTGAAGGCCTGAGCGGCGGCCAGGTCGCCGCCGAACACGGCCACCTCGTCCTCGCTGAAGCATTCGGCGAGTACCGATGCCAATAGCATCTGCGTGCGGGGTGAGAACTCGGAAGCCTTGATCATGGCCCGATTGCCGGCCGCGAGCGCCGCGATCAGCGGGCCGAGCGTCATGTAGACCGGGAAGTTCCACGTGCCGATGATGCCCACCACGCCCTTGGGCTGGTAGGCGACCCAGGCGCCGTTGCCCAGGAACAGCAGTTCAGTGCTGCGCCGGCGCGGCCGCATCCAGCGGCGCAGGTGTGAAATCGCGTGCCGCGCTTCCAGCACCGGCCCCAGGACTTCGATCAGTCGGGTCTCGGCTCCGGAGCGAACGCCGAAGTCAGCATTCACCGCCGCGACGATTGCATTCTGGTGCCGGCGTAGAGCGTTGATCAACCGCCGCAACTTGGACCTGCGTGCCTGCAGGTCCGGGTACGGCTCGGCTTCGAAGGCAGCGCGCTGCAGATCGAATACCTGCCGCATCCGCCCCGCCTCTGTCGCAGCAGCGGAGGCATGAAATTGAGGATCGGCCATGGTTGCTCTCGGGTTGGGGCTAGTGTGCGCCGCAGACGAGCGCAGCGGCGGTGCGCTCTTGTCGGGCAGCGTGCCGGGAGTTCGCGCAGCTCCGCGCGGCGCGCTGCGGCCAGGTCACTGCGCGCCCGCCGCCGTGAACGTTGCAGCGTGGACTCTGCAGGCGATTCGACGCGACGCCCCAACCTGGGCGCCGTTAGGACCCGGTATTAACTTTTGTTTTTTCAATAAGATAGAATCAATTCTTACAGTAGAACAGCAGACAGTCAGGTCCTCATTTTCGGCGGCGCACACTACCAGTTTTCAGGTATTGCTTGCGAGCCCGTAGACCTTCGCGCAAGCACCGCACTGTGAGCTGAGTCCGTGTCTGCCCGTGCTGCAACAATCAAGATAGAGCGGTAGGCACTTGCCACTGTTTGGTCAGCCTGTGCACACCGGCAAATCCTTAATTTTTGAACACTGCGCCCAGATCGTTCGGACCCTGGTGCCCCGCGTTCATTCGATCGGTGTGCTGGGCCCGGCGTGGGCGCTGACGTGGGCCTCCGACCGGGCAGCGCCCGCCCGCATTGCGGCGGCCGTAGCCACCCTCGGCAATCCGACGAGCGAGCCTGGCAGCAGGGACAAGATGGGCGTCGCGGTCGCCGGCAAGAATTGCGTTCACTTCCTGTGGCTGCTCGGCCCGCACGACGGGCTCGTCGGCATTCTGGCCATTGTCTGGGCCAGCCAGCCGCCGCGCGGGAAGAGCGCTACCCTCGATGGCATCGGCCAGCGCCTCGCGCCGGTACTGGCGCTGCTGGCGCACAGTCTGGAAGCGTCCGGAGAGACGGCCGCTGCACCCAAGACGGCGGAGACCGCCGAGTTCAAGGCGCTGGACGACGCCGTGCGTGACGCCGGGCCCGGGGACCCCGGGGTCGACCCGATCGACTCGCTGCTGGCCGGGTTCAATCGACTGGACTCCTGCATGGCGAGTCTGCTGATGGTCCCTTCATGGTGCGTCGAGCGATGCATCGCCGCTGCAGGGCCTTCCGACGTGCAGGTCCACGAGTTGCGTGAGCTCACCACCCGGTACCTTTGGCCCGACGTGCGCGACAAGCGCACGGCAGTGATACTCAACAAGGCGCGCCTGCAGGGCGCGGCTAGCCGCCTTCCCTATCGCGTCATTGCCACGCCCATCGAGCGGCGGAATTCGGTCGTGGGGGTACTCGTCGCCTGTCGCCCTGCCGAGGGTGAACGCTTTGGGCCCCGCGACAAGCGGCTCAACGCGAAGCTCGCGGGCCGGCTGCTGGAGATCATCGAAGGGGGCTACGATGAAACCACCGGGCTGCTGAACCGCCAGGCCTTCGAGGCGGCGATCGAACCGCGCCTGTCGGCCAGGCCCCAGAGCGCGCGGTGCCTGGTCTATTGCGACCTCGACCAGTTGCACGTGATCAACGATCTGTTTGGCTTCGAGTGCGGTGATCGGGTGCTGCGTGGTGTGGCGCGCTGCTGGGAGCGCTCGCAGATGCCCAGTGGAAGCCTGGTGAGCCGGCTTGCAGGCGACCGCTTCGTCGCGCTGCTCGAGAACTGCACGCTCAACCAGGCCCGCAGCTGGGCGGAGCGGCTCCGCAAGACCATCGAACACGGGCCGGCGCTCGAAGCCGGTACCGGCGTGCAGATCACGGCGAGCATCGGCGTCGTCGCCATGACCGAAGGTTCCACACTCGATCACGGTCTGGCCGCGGCTGAGACCGCCTGCAAGGCGGCGAAGGACCGCGGACGCAATCGCGTCGAACTGTTCGCCGATTCCGACCTGAGCCTGATGCGCCGGTTCGACGACATGGGCGTGTTTCGCAGGATCGTCGAGGCCCTGGGCGCCGGCGCCTTCACGCTCCTCGCGCAACCCATCGTGCCACTCAGGAGCCGTCACCGCGCCACGTCCTACGAACTGCTGGTGCGAATGAACGACGCAGACGGCAGCGCGCTCGCTCCCGACATGTTCTTCTCGGCCGCAACCCGCTACCAGCTGCTGCCCAAACTGGACCGCTGGGTGCTCAATGAGACCATGAAGCAACTGCAGCCCTACGCCGCACTGCTGGCCGCCTGGAACCTGTCGTTTGCCATCAATATATCGGGGCAGTCACTGGGCGATTCCGAGTTCGCCGACTTCGCCCGCTCGACCCTGAAAGCCTCGGGTATCGACCCGCAATGGATTACGCTGGAAATCACGGAAAGTGCCGCAATCGGCAACCTGAACGTCGCCAAGCGATTTATCTCCCGCATGACGGCGCTGGGATACCGCTTCGCGCTCGATGATTTCGGGACGGGGCTGTCTTCACTCGCCTACCTCAAGGAACTGGCCGTCTCGAGCATCAAGATCGACGGCGTCTTCGTCCGCGACCTGCTCAGCAGTTCGCGCTCCGAAGCGATGATCGAGGCGGTCATGCGGATTGCGCATGAACTCCGCCTGGAGACCGTGGCCGAGTACGTCGAATCCCAGGCGGTCTGCGAACGGCTGATGGCCTTTGGCGTGACGCACGGCCAGGGTTATGCCTTCGGGCGGCCTCAACCTCTGGGGGCTCTGCTGGCCTCGCTCGCGGCCGGGCAGCAACCCGACGTGGACCTGCGCAGGCAAGCCGCAACCTAGGGGTTGCGATTCACCGGGCGCCGCGCGCAAAAACTCTGTCATCTGGCCTGTTTCCAGGGCATTGGCCCGGTTAGTTTTCCTTAACCGGCCGTCATTTTTTGCGTTTGTTGATAGGCCTGGGCGGGCGCATCGTAGGCCCCATCGAAGAACTGCCCAGGAGCACACGCATCATGAGCCTCAACTACGTCATTGCCCGGTTTACCCACCTGACCCTGGCGGTCAGCATCGTCCTGGCCGAGGTCCTGATCTTCAAGATCGGGGCCGCCTGAGTCCGCAGGAGCCCACATGTCCAAGCCAACACCGAATCCCGTGCTGCCGGCCAGCCGCACCGGGCCGTCCACCACCCCACGCCGCTCCAGGCTGATCCGTGCGGCCCGCAGCCTCAGGCTCGCCGGCGCCGTCCTGCATTTCAGCTCGCAATTCTTCCCGCTCGGAGACCATGGTGAGTTGCTCGCGGACCTGGCGGCGCGGGCACGCGCCGCGCGCGACCACGGGGTCTAGCGCAACTCAGGCCGCCGGCTGCGCCGCTACGGGCTGTCCGGATCCAGTCGCTTCGCGAGGTGCGTGCGCAGCCTCGAGGCCTCCTCGGGCGAGAGCTTTCCCAGTACTCCGAGGCGGCTGGCAGGAATGTGCCCGCTCACCGCTTCCTGGCTTCCGAACACGTAGTGCGCAAACAGTTCCCCCCAGGCCCGTCGAGTCGCTGGCGGCAGGTCCCGCAAGCTCAGGATGCCGTGCAGCAGGCAGTCAAAGGCTGAGTTGCGCCGGTCCCCGGCGCCACCGGCGGCGTGCCACCAATAATTGACGAGGACATTGACCGCTTCCAGCGACTCGACGTTGTGCCACCACAGCGGCGGAATGAATACCGCGTCTCCCGGACCGAGCTCGGCCGTCTGCGCCGCGGCCAGGGCCGCACGGAATTTCGGAAAGCGCTGCAAGTCCGGGGCGCTGAGTTCGACCAGGCTGACCGGTGCGCCCGTCGGGGCAAAGTCGAGCGGCCCCACGTAGAGGTTGCCGATCTGCTCGGGTGGAAAGAGGGTGAAACGGCGCCGGCCGCTGATGACGCAGGCGATGTTGCACCATTCATCCAGGTGCGTAGGCGTAATGAGCGCGTTGCCCAGCCAGATGCGCGGCAGCACGGTCTCGGGCAGCAGCGTGAGGTGATTGAGGTTGCCGAATCCGGGCATGCAGTCATTGATCAGCGCACTCTGCGCCGCCACCGCCGGCGGTCGCGGAAACGTCGCATAGCGCAGCACCTGCTCGCCCACCGCCGACAGCGCCAGCCGATTGCGCAGGAAGTTGAAGCCGCCCATCCCCTCGGTGTAGAAAATCCGCCGGCCCGCCTCCGGCGGAATCATGATGGCATCCACGGGCCGGCCATTGTCGAGCCCGCTCATATACCGGAGGAGCGCGGCCGGAGATTCCCGTGCGTGCGCGACCGCCGGCCAGCCGGCCACCAGGCCACGCAGCACCGCCGGCCTGCCCGACTCGATGACATCGCGGCGGATGGCTTCGTCGTCGGCACCGGTGTATTCACGGATCGGTGTGTGAGCGGCTGTCACGTTCTCCTCCGGGCCATGGTCCGCTCCAGGCCCGCTACCAGAAGTAGACCTGCAGCGATTCGCCGGGCCGCCGCAGCGGGATGTGCCGGAGCGTCTCGCCGTGGTCGCGGTAGTTCACGACGCTACGGTCCAGCAGATCGTCAATCTCCTGCATGCTGTAGCGGGCCTCCTGCGCACTGGGTGCACGCAGGTCCTGCGGATCCGGAAAGATGCCCATGCCCGACATGATGGAATACCAGGAGAACAGCGGGTAACCCTTGCCCAGTGCCTGCTGCCGCACGGCGGGCGCAATGCCCTTGCCGCTCATCCACAGGCTGTAGAGCTGCTTGAGCGGGTCTGACAGGTTCAGGTTGGTGGCGTTGGCGCGCCAGTACTCGGTGTCGGTGCGCGTATTGGTCTTGAAGTGGGTCACGATGTAATCGCGCGTACCCTCGAAATGCTCGTTCACGCGCCGGTTGTACCGCTCCCGCGCCTCCTCACCCAGATCGCCCTTTTCCAGCACCTCGACGAAAGCCGCCGCCGTCTGCTGGATGAACAGCAGCGCCGTCGCCTCCAGGGGTTCGATGAAGCCCTGTGAAAGACCGACGGCCAGGCAGTTCCTGTTCCAGTGCTTCGTGACCCGGCCGATCTTCATCTTCAGATGGCGCGCCGGTGTCGCGGATTCGAGCAAGCCGAGTCGCCCACGCAGCTCCGTCTCCGCCGCCTCGGCCGAGCAGAATTGCGTGCTGTAGACGTAGCCATTGCCATAGCGGCTGGTCAGCGGAATCCGCCAGGCCCAGCCATGCTTCAGCGCCGTCGAGACCGTCTCCGACGGGATGGCCCCCTCCATGGGCGAGGGGATCGCCACGGCCGCATCATTGAACAGGTTGCTCGCAAAACTCACAAAGGGCGTGCCCAGCGCCTTGTCGATGAGCAATCCGGCGAATCCGGTGCAATCGACGAACAGATCGGCGCTGAGACGATCCCCCTCCTCCGTCGATACGGACTCGATCGCGCCCGATGAATCGAGCGTCGCTTGCGTCACGTGGCGGATCAAGTGCCGGACGCCGCGCTCCAGCGCCTTGCCCTGCAGGAACTGCCCGAGCAGGGCCGCGTCGAAGTGATATCCATGCCAGATATCGAACGGGAAGTGCTCGGCAGGCTTGGGCGCCAGGCGGCCCGCCGCCAGGCGTGCGGCTATGAAAAAACGGTTCGGGTGAGCGTGCAGATTGGCGCCGTTGACACGGGCGTCGGCGTTGTGGACGAACTGGGTCATCGTCAGATTGTCGAGCATCGAGGCAAAGGGATGAAAATAACTTGTGAAGCCCGGCTTGGTGGACCAGCCGTCGAAAGTGATGCCGCACTTGTAGGTGGCGTGGCAGGCCGGCATCCACTCGGCCTCCTCGATCCCTAAGCTGTCAAAGAAGCCGCGTAGCCAGGGCGTCGACCCCTCGCCGACGCCAATGATCCCCACCGTCGGTGACTCGACCACCGTGATCTCCACGCCCTTGTGGAGCAGTGAGCGCGCGAAGAGGAGTGCGGTCATCCACCCGGCGGAGCCACCGCCAATGATGATGATCTTCCGCACTACCGGCGGCGTTGACGTGGCGTTCCGCACCGGCTCGGGTAGCGGGCGGTAGGAGTAGTTAAAGAGTGTCGCAGTCATGCCGGTCGCCGCAGGCAGCGATCATGCGCCGGCCAGCAGCGTCCGCAGCGGAGCGGCCGTGTCCTCGACCGGACCCTCGACGAGCACGTGCACCGCGGCGCCACCCGGATGCGCGACGCCACGCACGCCGGGGCCTGCCAGGGCACGCGCATCGATGCTCTCCGTGCGCGCAAGCCGCAGCAGCAGTCGGCCGGGAGCCGTTTCCAGACCGAGCACATTGGCGCGACCGCCGAGCGCGGCCAGCAGTGCGCGGGCATCCGGACCCGGGCGGGCCTCAGGGGAGCCGCTGCGCAGCGCCGCGCGGATTTCTCCAGCCACCTGATCGGCAATGGGCCCGAGTACGACCTGCAGGTCCGTTGCCGAGGGCCTGACCAGGCCCCGCGCGCCAAGCCGCTTGAGTGCCGGTTCGTCGATCCGGGCCGCCTCGACGATGACCAGCCGCAGGCGGGTCGTACAGGCCTCAACCTCGACGAGATTGCCACGCCCGCCGAGCGCGTTGATGAAAGCACCGGCCCTGCCCGCCGCCAGCACCGGCATTTCCTGCGCCGTGGCGGGATCCTCCGCTTCGCGGCCCGGAGTCGCCAGATCAAAGCGGGCAATGCAGAAGCGGAAGACACCGTAATAGAGCGCCGCGTACGCCAGACCGACCGGCAGCAACAGCAGGGGGCGCTGGGCGTGGCTGAAGTTCAGCACGTAGTCAAACAGCCCTGCAGAAAAACTGAAGCCGAGGTGCACACCGATGAGATGCATGAGGACCATGGCCAGCCCCGTCGCCACGGCATGCACCGCGTAGAGAATCGGCGCCAGGAACATGAACGTGAACTCGATCGGCTCGGTGACGCCCGTGAGAAAGGAGGTCAGGGCGAGGGAGAGCAACAGGCCCGCGACACCCGCCCGTCGTTCAGGCCGCGCCGCGTGATACATGGCCAGGCAGGCGCCCGGGAGGCCGAACATCATCACCGGAAAGAAACCGGACATGAAGGCGCCCGCGCTCGGATCGCCGGCGAAGAAGCGCTTGAGGTCGCCCGTCGCACCGTGAAAGTCCCCGACGATGAACCAGGCGAAGTTGTTGAGGATGTGATGCAGGCCAGTGACGATCAGCACGCGATTGAGCACGCCGTAGGCAAACAGGCCGAACGATCCGGCACCGAGTATGCCCCGGCTCGCCGCGTCCATGCCGTGTTCGACGACCGGCCAGGCGGTACCGATCACCGCGGCAAACCCGACGCCGGCAAGGCCCGTCGCGATCGCGACGAAGCGGCGACCACCGAAGAAGCTCAGATAGCTGGGCAAGTCAATCTTGTGGAAGCGGTTGTAGGCGATGCCGGCGGTGATGCCCGAAAGCAGACCGACCGGGATGCTCAGCTTGGCGAGCTCGCGCGCCTTGAAGGCGGCTATGGCGACGTCCCGCGCAGCGCCGCTGAGGCCGGCGGCCACGTCGGCCGGCAGGGCCATCAGGGTATCCACGCCGCGCGTCGTGACCAGGTAGCACACCAGTGCGGCGAGTCCCGCCGCGCCATGATTTTCCTTGGCCAGGCCCACCGCCACGCCCACGGCAAACAGCAATCCCAGATTGGAGAAGATCGCATCGCCCGCCGCCGCCATGGCCGGCCAGCCCAGCACGTCGGGCTGCCCGAGCCGCAGCAGCAATCCGGCGATCGGCAATACCGCAATCGGCAGCATCAGGGCTCGACCGAGCTGCTGCATTCCTGAAAATGGCTTGTTCATCGCAACTCTCCCGACGGCGATGTCGCCTGGGCAACCAGGGCGCGGACTTCGGCGGCCGACTCGAGCGTGAGGCAGCGTGCGGCGAGCGCGGCACAGGCTGTCACCGTGAGGGTTCGGATCAGGCCCTTGACGCCCGGCACGGCGGCGGGCACGACCGACAATTCCCGGACGCCGAGGCCGACCAGCAAGGGTACCGCGACGGGATCGGCCGCGACTCCCCCGCACACCGCCACCATCTTGCCGGCTTTAGTGCCGGCGCTGGCGGTGGCGGCGACCAGCTGCAGGACGGCCGGATGCAGTGCGTCCAGGCGCGAGGCCAGCTCCGCATGGCCGCGGTCCATCGCGAGCGTGTACTGCGTCAGATCGTTGCTGCCGATGGACAGAAAATCCGCTTCGCGGATGAGTCCGCCGGCACCCAGCGCCGCGGCCGGTGTCTCGACCATCGCGCCAAGCTCCACCGGTGAGCGGCCACCGAGTTCCTCGCGCAATTCATCGACGAGAGCGCGCACCGTGCGCAGCTCGGCGACGTCGGTAATCATCGGCAGCAGCACCCTGACGATCCCGACGGGTTCAACGCGCAGCGCCGCCTTCAGCTGCGTGCGCAGCAGGTCTTTGCGCCACAGCGCCGTGCGGATGCCCCTCAGACCGAGGGCGGGATTCTCCTCGTACGGCAGCGGCAGGTACCGCAGCGGCTTGTCGCCCCCGACATCCATCAGGCGCAGCACGAGCGGGCGCCCCCCGAGCGCATCAGCCACCGCCTGGTACGCTTCGAGCTGCTCCGTCTCGCTCGGCGCCGTCTCGCGGTCGATGAACAGGAACTCGGTGCGCAGCAACCCGCAACCCTCGGCTCCATTGCTGACCGCGGCCGCCGCGTCGCCGACGTTCCCCACGTTCGCGAAGACTTCGATGCGGGTGCCGTCGCGGGCCCGGCACTCGCTCTGTGCGGCCACCCGCTCGGCCGCGCGCTGGGCCTGCCGCGCCGCGACGCGGGCCTCGGCGCGCTCGAGGTCCGCCGCCGGCGGCGTCATTTCCAGCACGCCCCGATCGGCGTCGACGATGACGAGCGCCCCTTCCCTGATGTCCTGGATCGCGGAGCCCAGCCCGACCAGCATCGGCACGTCCATGGCCGCGGCCAGTATCGCCACGTGTGAGGTGGCCCCGCCCGCACCGAGGCAGATGGCGGCGAGCCGCCGGCGGTCGAGCGCAACCAGCTCCGAGGGCAACAGTTCGGCGGCGAGCAGTACCGCCCGCTCCGGGATCGGCAGATTCATCGGACGCGCTTCGCCCGACAGCGCCAGCAGCACGTGCGACTCGACATCCAGCAGGTCGTCGGCGCGCTCACGCAGCCGCTCATCGGCGAGCGCCTCGAGCGCCGCCATCGACCTGCGGGTGGCCGTGCGCCACGCGTAGCCCGCGCTCTTGCCCGAGGCGATCAGCTCCTCTGCCGCGGCGTTGAGCATGGGGTCATCCAGGAATTCGACATGCGCTGCGACGATCTCACGACGCGCCGGCGCCCCGACCTCGCCCACACGTGTCAGGCGCGCCTTGACGGTCGAGCGCGCACGCTCCAGCTCCCGGCTCTCGTGCACGCGTCCCGCGCCGATCTCCGCGACAACGATCTCCGGACGCTCGATACGCGCTGCAACGCCGAGTGCGAAGCCCGCGACCGCGACGATGCCCCGCAGCTGCCCGTCGACCGCCACCCCGGTTGCCGCGGGCTCGGGACCGGGGGACTGCTGGCCAGGCGATGCGTCAGCGCCGCTGTGAGCGGCGGCCGGCCGCGCCACAGCATGACCGGCGCTCTCCTCGGCGCGCACGGCCTCCTCCAATCCCGCGACGACGGCTTCGATCGCCGCCAGGGCGCCCGTCCCCTTCGCCTTCACGCTGATGGTGTCGCGGTGGCGTACGCCCAGCGACATGATTGAAACCACGCTGCGGGCATCGGCGCGCTTGCCGCGCAGCTCAATCGACACCTGTGCCGCCACGGCGCGCACGCGCTGGGCGAGCAACGCGGCCGGCCGCGCGTGAATGCCGTGCTGGAGCATGACCTGCACGTCGCGTACTTCGGTCGCATCGCCTGCCGTGGTGTCAATGCCACCGCTGCCGGCAGACGGGGCCGTCAGGGTCGCGCGCCCGGCCACCTCGAACAGGAGCTCACCAGCGCGGACCGGCCCTGAGGAGCGCCGGCGCCGGAGGGCGAAGCCTTCCGGGGCCCCGACCACGATGGGCGTCATCAGGCTCTTCGCCGCGCGCGCCAGCGCGTCCAGATCGAAGCGGAGCAGCGCATCGCCCGCCGCGACCGGCTGCCCCTCGCGGACCAGTACTTCAAATCCACGTCCGCCGAGCTGCACCGTATCGATACCGACGTGCAGCAGCACTTCGATCCCTTCGGCACTGCGAATCGATACCGCATGGCTGCCGGCCGCCACGGTGACGATCACCCCGGCGCAGGGAGCGCTCAGGAGGCCGACGACCGGATCGATCGCCACGCCATCGCCCAGCATGCGGCCTGCGAACACGGGATCCGGCACCTCCTCGAGAGGCGCACACCATCCGTCCATCGGCGCCAGGATATCCAGAGCCGTCATCGAGCTTTACTCCCTGATCTCCACCCAGTCCAGCGCCCACATCGGATCGAGCGCCGGGCGCGCGAAACGCAGGCACAGCGCATGCCGCCCCGCGAGCGCCGGCAGCGACACGGCAGGCAGCGTGCTCAGCGCGGTGCCAGACGTGAGCGGCAGCGTAGCAATGGGTGCCGCGCTGCAGGAGTCCACCCTGATTTCCAGTTCACCGACGGCGGAGCGCGCGTCGCCCACCGTGATCTTCTGCGCATCCGCGCCAATCTCGAAGTTGAACGGCAGCGGCACCACGGCGGCCGTCAGCTGGGCGCCGTGCTCCAGATCGGCGTCGCGATAGATCCAGCAGGGGTTCATGATGTCCAGTGCGACGATGGTCCCGGGTGGTGCCGCGCTGGGCTGCGGCTCGAGCAGCAGGCCGACGCCATCGCTGCACAATTCGAGCTCCCGGCTGCTCCGATGTGCGATCGATTGCAGGTCCGTGCGGCGCGAGATCACCTCCGACACGCGTTCCTGGCCGACGAAAGTCGCGGCGCGCAGTTCCGTACCCAGCGCCAGATCGAGCGGTGCGGCGTAGGCGGGAGAGCCGGGCGTCGGCTCCTGCCCGTCGATGGTATAGCGGATCTCCCCGAGGCCGGACTGGTTCGCCAGCGTCACCGCCGCCTTGCCGGAGCTCACGCTGATGCGGGCGTCGACGGCAAAGGCACTGTCGGCCGCATGGGCGCCCAGGGCACGATAACGCGGCATGAAGGCGGCGAGGCGCTGGAGAAAGTCCGGCCATTGGCGGCGTGCCGGGGGCGACCAGCCGACTTCAGCGACCGCCGCCGCCCGCGGCAAGCTCATCCAGTCGACGCGTGCATCGCTGCTGATGTGCTCGCTCCAGATATTGGCCTGCAACCCGAGCACATGGCGCCGCTGCGCATCGCTCAACGAGGCATCAACCGGGTCAAACCGGTAGACGTCCTCGAGCGAAATGACTCGCGTGCGCCCCGGGGGTTCGGAGGGCAAGGCGCTCTGCCGATTGTCGAAGTAGAGGGTCGGCCATGGCGAAAGGATCGTATCATTCCCGGCGACGGCGGCCGCGTGGGCGCCGCTCGTGCCGTGCCACGACATGACCACGGCATCGGTTGACAGCTCGGGTCGCAGAATCTCGTCCCAGCCGACAAGCCGGCGTCCGTGCGCCGCGAGGAAGCGGCCGATTTTCTCCGTGAAATAGCCCTGCAGGGCCTCCGGATCGCTGATACCGAGCTGCCGCGCCCGTGCCTGCACGAGTGCCGAGGCGCGCCATTGATCCTTGACCGCCTCATCCCCACCGGCGTGGATGTATCGGCTGGGAAACAGTTCGAGGACCTCCCGGAGCACGTTCTCAATGAAGGCGAAGGTGCGGGGCTCGAGATTGTAAAGATAGGTATGCACACCCCATCTGGCCGACACCGGCGGCGGCGGGCCATCGGTTGAGCCGAGTTCCGGGTACGCCGCGATCGCGGCCTGGGCGTGGCCGGGCATGTCAATCTCCGGCACGATGGTCACGTGGCGGAACGCGGCATAGGCGACGATGTCGCGAATCTCGCGCTGCGTGTAGTAGCCGCCGTAAGGCTTCTCAGTCGAAACTAAGGATGTTGACGCGCCCAGATTCGGCGGAGTGCGCCAGGCACCTACGGAAGTGAGTCGCGGGTAGCGGCGAATCTCGATGCGCCAGCCCTGATCGTCCGTCAGGTGCCATTGCAGGACGTTGAGCTTGTGCCAGGCCATCCAGTCGATCATTGACCGGATGTACGCCAGGGACTGGAAATGCCGCGCCGAATCCAGCATCAGCCCGCGCCACGAATAGACCGGTGCGTCCCGGATCAGCTGGGCCGGCACCTCGCCCGCGCCCTGCCCGTCCGGCAGCAACTCCCGCAGGGTAATCGCCCCATAAAAGAGGCCCGCGCCCGTGCTTGCCGATACCGTAATCCGGCGCGGCGCGATCGCAAGTTCATAGGCCTCGGGCGCCATTCCCGGCCGGCGCTCAAAGCTGATCGCACCGGCGGCCGATGCCGTGCGGCTCAGGCGGGGAGCGAAGCCGCGGGTGCGCGACACCAGTCGGGCGAAATACTGGGCGGCACGCGCAGCATCCCGGTCGCCCGCCCTGACACGCAGCGGCGTTCGTCGATCGAGCCGGAAAACGCCTTCTCCGGGCGTGATTTCGGCTGGCAAGGGAATGACAGCGCCGTCTGCCGCTGTCGCCGGGCTGCCCAGGCACGCGCCCGCGAGTGCGGCCCAGAGCGCCGCGCAAGCCAGCGTCACGGGCCGCCAGCGTCCGTTATCCAAGCCTCGCCGCACGGTGCACACGATGGTCAACCACACCCGTTGCCCGTGGCCGGCGGGGGTACCGGCCACGGGCTAAGCTTGACACGCCAGGGCGCGCGACGTCTCCTCAGTACTTGACGCGCAGGTTCAGGTAGTACTGACGGCCGTTCTTGTAGAAGGCGCGCGGCTGGTCCGTGTTGAGGGCGTAGTACTTCAGGGTGGCATCGCCCAGGTTCTGGCCGTCCAGGGTGACTGAGAAGTGATCGTTGAAGGTGTATCCGAAAGAGGCCGCCAGCGATCCGATTGCATCCTGGGAGAACGCCGTATTACGGTCGAGACCGCTGAAGAACGCCGAACGGTAGGTGTACGCGACGCGGGCGCTGATATGGGCGTCCTCGTAGTACCCACTGACGTTGTAAGTGTTCTTCGACGTCCCGACGAGACGGTCATCGCCATTGTTCACTTGGGAGGTCTGGCGTCCGTCTGTATAGGTGAAGTTTCCGGCGACTCCAAAATGATCACCAATCGCCTGCTGGTAGGCCAGCTCTACTCCCTGCGCGATACCGGAGGCATTGACCGGCACCGTGAGCAGATAGGGCACCTGCGTCCCGCCGGGCGGGAACGTCGGGCCAAAGGTCAGATAGCTCAGGGTCTGGCTGCCGAAGCCCACAAAGTTCTGCAGGTCCATGTAGAACAGGCCGGCCGACAGGAGCGAGCGCTTGGCGAAGTACCACTCGAAGCTCGCGTCGTAGTTGACCGAGCGGATGGGCTTGAGATCCGGGTTACCGCCCGAGCCGCTGCCAACGCAGGGGACATTGCCCGGGCAGGTGATCGCAGCGGGCGGTGACAGGTTGGTGAAGCCGGCGAGCGCCGAGTAATCCGGACGGGTCATGGTCTCCGAGATCGCGAAGCGAGCGACCACGTCCGGCGTCATGTCGATCTTCAGGTTGGCGCTCGGCAGGATATCCGAGTAGCTGTGACTGACCGGAAGGCCAATGTAGGGACCAAACAGAGAGGTCGTTATCGCCCCGGGGGTCGACGCATCGACCTGGGTGTAGGTCACGATGTCTTCCCTCGTGTTCACGACCCGCACTCCCACGTTCCCGCTCCAGCCGGTACCCTTGAAGTCCGCCTGCAGGTAAGTCGCCAGATTCTTTTCGTGTACGCCGAAGAGGAACTGGTAATACGCGCGTTCCAGCGGATTACGCTGCGTTTGCCCTGAAGTGCACAGGGGAGCTGGAGACACCAGTGGCAGGTAGCACGGCTTGTTGTAGACCGCCAGTTGCGACGGCGTCCAGTACCAGATTCCGGTCGGAATGGAAGCGCCAAAGGTATTGAAGTCCGACGGATAATGCGACCAGGTCGATGGATAGCTCGCCGTGTCGGCCCCACCACCAGCCCAGAACGTCGGTCCCTGCGCGATTGCATGGTCCGAAGTGCGATCGTGCTTCTCGTAGCGGACGCCGAACCTGAGGTCCGTCCAGTTGTCGCTTTGCATGTTGAAGGTGCCGTCGATCTTGCCCCAGTTTTCCTTGTCGACAACATCGATATTCTGGGCGCCAAAGATCCAGCCGAAGTCCACCGGCACGCCACCCGGGAAGGGCGTGGTGTTGTTGGTCGTTCCGAGGTTGAAGTCCGGCGCCCCACCGATGCCGTGCAGGTTCCAGCCCGCACCGTTGCTGGCTCCCGGCAGGGTCTCGGATACGTTCTGAGTCGGGGTCTTGCCGTGGCCCTCCGAGGTGCCGATCTGCGTGCCCACCGTCAGGCGGTCGCTGACCCGGAAACTTCCGTCGAGGTTGAAGTAGTTCGAACTGGCGCTCTCATCCGGCCGCGAAATCTGGTCGTATATGCCGTAAAACGTGCCCGGCACCCCTGTGAAGTTCGCCTTGGTGAGAGTTCCGTTGGTGACCACGTAACCGGGGTCGGGTGACTGACCGGCGCCCTGATTGATGTAGTGCGAATTCCACAGCAGGTAGTTGCGGTTGTAGTTCGGGCCGTCCAGTTTCGAACTGAAGGCGGAAAGATCCAGGTCCACCGCATCGGAAGGCTTGAACTGAATGTCGATCAATCCACCCTTGCGCTTGCGCTCCTGCTCGAAGAACGCGGCGCCGATGAGCGCCGGGTACCAGACGTTCGTGAGGTCCGGATGTGCGGTGGCGACCGCGCTGCCCTGTGCGATCCGCTCATAGCCGAGCAGCTCCACGCCGTCGCGCCGCAGGTGGCGCGTCTCGGAAAAGCCCTGCAGCATCACGCCGAACGTCGAGTCCTCGCTCTTCCAGTTGAACAACGCGGATAACTGCGGGTCCGTCTTCGAGGCCAGGTCGGCGCGAACGGCGCCCAGCGAGCCTTCGAGCGTCAGCGACTTGGTGAAATCCAGCGGCTTGCGCGTAATGATGTCGACCGACCCGGCGACTCCGCCTTCGACCAGCGAGGCCTCCGAGCTCTTGTGTACGACTACCCGGCTGACGAGTTCAGAGGGCAATAAGGTGTAGCTCACGCTCCGGCCCACGGTCGTGACCTGGTTCAGCACGAACCAGTCGCCCGAGGCGACGTTGTGGCCGTTGAGCAGGGTCTGGGTCAGGCTGGGGCCGGTACCGCGCATGCTGACGCGGTCGTTCTCATCGAACCCACCTTCGCTGGCGCCGGCGGAGCTGATCGTCATGCCCGGCAGACGCTGGAGTGAATCAGCGATGTTCTTGTCCGGCATCTTGCCGATGTCTTCCGCAGTGACAACTTCCACCTGCGAGGTCGATGCGCGCTTCTGCACGAGCGATTGTTCGAGCGACCCCCGAATGCCGGTGATGACGACTTCCTCAAGCGTGGTCGCCGGGGCACTGGTTGTGGTCTGGCCCAGCACGAGCGCCGGAGGCGCAAGCATCGCAAGACCCAGAGCAGATTTGACCGCGAACGTGATCCGATTCATTGAGAAGTCCCCCATAGCTTTAAGATCAATGCGATTTCGAATGCGTGAGCACCAGGCGCCGCGGGCGACCCCTGATTCCCCCAATGTGCAACCCCAACTTGTGTGACTTGCGTACAACCGCGGGCTCACACCAGTTAGAGTCCAATATAATACCACTTCAGACGATTTTCAAGTGCAGCGTGTCTGTAACACTTGGGAGGGGAATTCTCGCTTTAAAACCAGAGAGCTAGAAGAGGACCAGCTTACCGGACTGTTGCCAAGTGGTCTTATTTTGGTATGCTCTGGTTGCTCGGCCTCACTACTTTCGATTGGCGCAATCCAAACATGTCACTAGCCAAGCTCGTCGGCGCACTGGATGAACGCAGCAACCTGCCGCTTTATCAGCAGCTGCAACGGGCCCTGCGCAAAGCCATAGAAACGCGCATTCTCGGACCCGACGATGCCCTGCCCGCCGAGCGCGATCTCGCGGCGGATTTTGCGGTCTCGCGCATCACGGTGCGCACGGCACTCGATGGCCTCGTATCCGAAGGTCTGCTCGTGCGCCGCCAGGGAAGCGGCAACTTCGTTTCCGCGCGCGTCGAAAAGAACTTCGCGATGCTGACCTCCTTCTCGGAGGACATGCGCGCCCGCGGGCGTACGCCGCGCAGTGTCTGGCTCAAACGCGCGGCCGGCACGGTGACGCCCGAAGAAGCGCTGACATTGCGACTGAGCCCAGGCACACCGGTGTACCGCTTTTACCGCATCCGCTACGCCGATGACGCGCCCATGGCGCTCGAGTATGCGACGGTCGCCGCTTCGGTCTTGCCCTCTCTGGAATCCGTCGACACTTCGCTCTATGAAGCTCTCGAGCGCGCCGGTCATCGGCCCGTGCGTGCACTGCAGCGACTGCGTGCGGTCCTGTTGACCGGCGATCAGGCCGAGCTGCTGAAGGCGAAGGCGGGCGATGCCGGGCTGCTGGTGGAGCGCCTCGGCTCACTTCCTGACGGCCGCGCGATCGAGTTTTCCCAGTCCTATTACCGCGGCGATACCTACGATTTCGTCGCCGAACTGAGCGCCGCCACGTGAACGGCCAGGACCGCGCCGCTGAGCACCTGGCGGGCGGCCTCGAGTCGACCCACATGTATCGCGAAGCCGCCAGCGCATCGGCGGCGGTGCGGGCGCAATTCGCGCTTGACACCCGCGCCATGCAGGCGATCGGCGAGCAGGTGCGCAAGCTCGCGCCCCGCATGGTGATGACCTGCGCGCGCGGCAGCTCCGATCATGCCGCCACCTATGCAAAATACCTGATCGAGACACGGGCCCGCGTCCCCACTGCGTCGGCGGCGCTGTCCATCAGCTCGGTGTACGGAGTCAGGCAGGACCTGCGCCAGTGCCTGTACATCGCCATTTCGCAGTCCGGTCGCAGCCCGGACCTGCTCGCCTCCGTCGCACTCGCCAAGGAGTCCGGTGCCACCGTCCTCGCCATCTGCAATAGCCCCGACGCACCGCTCAATGCCGGCGCCGACCATGTGATCGCGTTGCGCGCCGGACCCGAGCAGAGTGTCGCGGCAACGAAGTCCTACCTCGCCACGCTCGCCGCCCTCGCCCGCTTCGTGGCGGCCTGGACCTGCGACGCGAACCTCGAGGAAGACCTCGCGCGCCTGCCGGATCTCATGGACGAAGCGTGGCGGATGGATTGGACCAGTGCGGTGCCGATGCTGGCCAGCGTCGAGCATCTCTACGTCGTCGGTCGCGGCATCGGCCTCGCGGCGGCGCAGGAGATCGCGCTCAAATTCAAGGAGACCTGCGGCCTGCATGCCGAAGGCTTCAGCAGCGCCGAATTGCGCCATGGTCCCTACACGCTGCTGGGCCCGAATTTCCCGGCGCTGCTGCTCACCCAGGATGACGCGACGGGTCCCGGCGTCGTGGCGCTGGCCACGGAGCTCGCGAAGAGCGGCGTTCGCGTTCTGCTGGCCGGCGCCGAGGCGAAGGGCGCGGTGCAGCTGCCCTCGCTCTCCGGCCCCGCCACGCTCGCTCCGATCCTCCTGGTGCAGAGCGCCTACCGGTATATCGGCCAGCTCGCCTTCCGGCGTGGCTACAATCCCGACTTTCCAGCGCATCTGCGCAAAGTCACGGAGACGGTCTGATGCGCACCGCGCTGGCGAACGGGCGGATCCTGACCGCCGATGGCATCGTGACCGACCAGGTGCTCCTGCTCGACGGGGCGCGCATCGAGGCGCTCGTGCCCCGCAATGACCCGCGCTGCCGCCAGGCCGCAACGGAAGATCTCGGCGGCCAGTTGCTGGTCCCGGGTTTCGTCGACATCCAGGTCAACGGCGGCGGCGGCGTGCTTTTCAACGACGCGCCCGATATCCACTCGATTCGCGCGATCGGGGATGCGCATCGCCAGTTCGGCACCACCGGATTCCTGCCCACCGTCATCAGCGACGACATGGAGACCATCGGGCGGGCCATCGCCGCGGTCCAGGCGGCCATTGACGACGGCCTCCCGGGGGTCCTGGGGATACACGTCGAGGGTCCGTTCCTGAACCGGGCGCGTCGCGGCGTGCACGACGCCCGGCATTTGCGCACGCTCGACGCTACCCTGGTACCGCTCCTGTGCCCGCTGCGCGGCGGCCGATTGCTGCTGACACTGGCCCCGGAGATGACCACGCCCGACGTCATCGGTCAGCTGGTCAACGCGGGCGTCATCGTCGCGGCCGGCCACAGCAATGCAACCTACGCCGAGGTCGATGCCGCCATCGCCTGCGGGCTGCGTGGCTTCACGCACCTGTTCAACGCCATGTCCTCACTCACCCCGCGCGAGCCTGGCGTGGTCGGGGCCGCACTCTACAGCGAGAACACCTGGTGCGGCATCATTGTCGACGGCCACCACGTCAATCCGGTGACGCTCAAGATCGCATTGCGCTGCAAGCGCCACGATCGATTCGTGCTGGTCACGGACGCGATGCCGGTGGTCGGCACGCCCGATGCGACTTTCCTGCTGCAGGGGCGCACCATCCATGTGCTCGACGGCGCCTGCCGCGACGACCACGGTACGCTCGCCGGCACGGCGCTCGACATGGCCGCAGCCGTCCGCAACGCCATCACGATGCTCGGTCTGGATATCACCGAGGCCGTGCGCATGGCGAGCGAGTATCCGGCCCAGTTCCTCGGGGTGGGGCACGAACTGGGCAGGATCGCCGCCGGCTACCGGGCGAACCTGGCGCTGATGGACGATACCCTGACCGTACGGCGCACCTGGATCGACGGGCTCAACGGCGATTAGAATACGGCGTTGGAGGTTCCCATGAACACTCTGAGTGCGCGCCTTGCACTGCTGCTTGCACTGCTGTACACGATCCTGGGCGGCCCGGCCTTCGCGGCCATGACGCTGACCAGCAGCGACCTGAACCAGGACGCTCCCATAAACACCGCGCACATCTATCCGCGTTGTGGCGGCCGCAACATTTCACCGCAGCTTTCCTGGCGCGGCGCGCCCCAGTCCGCGAGGAGCCTGGTGCTGACAATGATTGACGTGGACGTGAAGCCTTCGCAGTGGTCGCATTGGGTGGTGGTCGGCCTGCCGGTCAGCGCCGGTTCACTGCCGCAGGGCGCCAAGACCTTGCCCGGCAATGCCAGGGCCCTGATCAGCAATTTTGGCGATGCCGCCTATGCCGGTCCCTGCCCGCCCGCGGGCACCGGCGTGCATCACTACCAATTCACGATCTGGGCACTGCCGACGGCAGAGCTGTCCTTGCTCCCGGACGAAAAGGCGACGGAGCTGACCGCAAAGCTGTCCCGTCTGGCCCTCGAGCACGCATCACTGACCGCACTGGTCCAAGCGCCCGCGGGACCTTAAGCAGCCCCCGCCTGACCATGACACGCAGGACCCTGAACGCCATCCTGCTGGCGGTGTTGTTTGGCCTGGTCGCGCCGGGAAGCGCCTGGGCTGCCGTCCGGGTGCTCGTGGGCCCGACACCGATTCCGGATGGCGAAGCGCGCTCGGGCCGCGATATCACCGTGATCAATGACCGGCTGGCGTTTTCGCTCGCCGTCGATACCGCTGTTCCGTTCGGCATCCCGCGTGGCGCGCTCATCGATGCGGCGCCCGTCAGCGACGGCAAGATCGGGCGAGATCGCCTCGTGTACGCTGATTTCATTCCGAACGACTGGTCCGCCTGGCCCAATACCTATCATCGCGTGGAGATTCTTGAGCAGACGGCGGAGCGCGCCGTGATCAGCGCGACGCGCGACTGGGGACTTGTCACCATCACCACCGTGTATACGCTGGCGGCGGACGCCGACGCCGTCGAAATCCAGACCACCATGCGCAATGAAGGCACCGAAACGCTGACAGATCTGCTGTCCGGCATGACATTGTGGCCCAAGGGTGGATTTTTCTTCGGTGTCCCGGGACTCGCGGGCCTGAAGCGCGGACCGGCCGAGGGCGCGCTGAGCGATCGCGTAGTTGCCTATGATGAAGGCTGGAGCATGGCGCTGCATGCGCCCTATTTTGACCATGTGGATTTCTATTCGCGGGACCTGTACCAGCTGCACACGCTGGCCGCGGGCGAAAGCCGGAGCTTCACCGCGTGGCTGCAGATCGGCGCCAGCGCCGATCTGGGTCCGGTCATCCAGGCTGAATTGACCCGCGAGCAACTGCCTTCCGGCACAGTCCAGGGCCTCGTCAGCGCCGCCAATCGCAAGCCGATCGACGAACCGGTTGTCGTGGTCATGAAGCAGGGCAAACCCTATGCCTGGGTGCTGGGACACGGCGGCAAGTTTCAGCTGACGCTGCCCGCGGGCCACTACGCCATCTATGCGACGGCCAGGAATTATTCACAGAGCCACACGTTACCGGTCACGGTGATCTACGGCAAAGACGCGCGGCGGGACTTGCGGGATCTGGCGCCGCCCGGCCGCCTGCGCCTGTCCGTCACCGATACCCGCAACGGCCGGCCGCTGGATGCGCGCATTGCCATGACGGAGGGACGGGACCCCGTCGTCGAGTTTCTGGGCCGAAAGAACTTCTTCACCGGGCTGGACCGGAAAGGCGAGCTCGATGTGCCGTTGGCGCCGGGCCAGTATCGTTTCACGGTTGCCTCCGGAGGCGGTTTTCTGGCGTCGTTTCGCGAACTGTCATTCAAGGTCGATTCCGCGCGCACGCTGAGGAAATCGGTACGGCTGAAACCACGATTCGATCCCACCGCGCGTGGCTGGTACTCCGCCGATCTGCACCATCACGCCGACCAGGCCGAGGCGGTGACGCCGGCCGCTGATCTGGCGCGCTCGCAGCTGGCCGCGGGGCTCGACCTGCTGTTCGTCAGTGATCACGACTCGACCGCAAATCACCAGGAGTTGCAGCAGATCGCCGACCGGCGCGCAGTGCCCTTCATCCCGGCGATCGAGTTCTCCCCTTCCTGGTCGCACTTCAACGCCTTTCCGCTGCTGCCCGGCCAGACGCTGCAGATCGATACCAGTACCGCCAGCGTCGATCAGGTGTTCGCCGAAGCGCACCGCCAGGGCGCTCTCATTATCCAGGTCAATCATCCCTTCAATCCCTACGGGTATTTTTCGAGCCTGGCCGTCGCTGCGGTACCCGGGGGCTTCAATCCGCGCTTCGAGCTCATCGAAATCAACGGCGTGGAGCCACACGATGACGATAGAGTCCTGCACGCCCTGTGGTCGTTCTGGAATGACGGGCACCGTTACTACCTGAGCGGGGGCTCGGATACTCACGACGTCTGGTCGCAGGAGTCCGGACGTGTGCGCACCTTTGCCCACCTTACGGGCAAGCCCAGCGCACAGAGTTTTGCCGAAGCACTCCTGGCCGGCCACGCCTACGTGAGCTACGGCCCGTTGCTGTACCCGGAAGTGATGTTCGGCTCGGAATTGAAGTTCAAGACGGGCGAAACCTTCAGCCTGGGGTTCGATCTCGAGTCGGTCAATGGCCTCAAGCAGGCTACGCTCATTGAACGCGGCGAGACCGTCAGTACGCAGTCCTATCCGGACGGCGCGCATGCCGCACACCTGGATATCGCGCTGACGCCGACCGGCGCCACCTGGTACCAGCTGATTGTCGAGGACCAGCTGGGCTGCAAGGCCTACGCCAATCCCGTCTGGATCGACGTCATCGGCACGCCTCAGTTCCGGTAGGAGGAATCCTGCGCGTCGAGCAGTCGCTGCAGATCGCGGAAGTGCGCGAAGGCGGCGCCCCGGTAGTTGTCCCAGGAACGCGCCGTGTATTCTGCGATTTCATCCGGCAGCACGTTGAGTGGCTGGCCAGTCCCGTAGGCCAGGACCAGCGTCCGCGCCGCGCGCTCGAGGAAATACAGGTCCTCGAAGGCCTCGGCCACCGTCGGTGCGGTGACCAGCACGCCATGATTGCCCAGGATCATGCGGCTCTTGTCCCCCAGCGCGCGCGCCAGGCGCTCGCCCTCCTCGTGCTGATCGGCGATGCCGCCATAGTGCTGGTCGATCGCCACGCGGTTGTAGAAGCGCGCCGTGGTCTGATCGATCGGCTTGAGCTGCGGATCGGCCAGCGTCGCCAGCACCGTGCTGTAGGGCGGGTGCACGTGCAACACGCAACGCGCCTGCGGCAAGAGGGCATGAATGCGTCCGTGGATGCTCCACGCCGACGGATCCGGAGCATCCGGGCGGGACATGGTTTCCGCATCGTCGCTGTCGAGCAGCAGCAGGTCGCTGGCCCTGATCAATGCAAAATGCTGCCAGCGCGGATTCATCAGGAACTTCCGGCCGTCGGCCGAGACGGCCAGGCTGAAGTGGTTGCCGACCGATTCATGCCAGTTCATCTGCACCGCGAGCCTGAAGGCCGCGGCGAGTTCCACCCGGAGCTGTAGCACGTCTGACGGGATCATCGCTGCGACGCCCATTGCAGGGGCGCGACCTTCGGCAGGATGAACACCCAACCGATCAGACCGAGCACGTTCACGCCGGCGGCCAGCGCGAACGCAATGTTGAACAGGCCCGTCTGGTCGACGAGATATCCCGTGATCGCCGGTGCAATCAGGCCGGCGACATTCCCGCAGGCGTTCTGCACACCGACCCAGCGTCCCTGCGCGGCCGGGCCGGCGATGATCTGGGGAATTGCAAAAACGCCCGGATAGGACACTGCACCGAGTACGCAGAAGGCGAACAGCGCGGCCACCGAGCCCGCCGCGGGCAACGCCACCATGCCCAGCATGCAGACGACGGCGCTCAGGTGGCCCGTCGCCATGAGCCCCTTGTAAACAAGGGTCGTACTGCGTCCCCCGCGAATCCAGCGATCCGTGATCCAGCCCGCGACGAGCGCCGTCAAGGCATTGAGCAGGTACGCCCAGGAGGCAATCGCAACCATCGAACCGAGGGTGAATCCGCGTGACTTGACCAGGTAGTACGGCAGCCACGAGATGATGAAATAGTAGGTGTAGTTCGAGGCAAAGTGCCCCAGGGCGGCACCCCACAACGCCCGCTGCCTCAATATCTCGGCAAATTTGGGTGCAGCAGCGCTCGCCACCGGGCCTCTGGGCGGTGATGGAATGACGACCCGGCGCCAGGGCCACAGCCACAGAAACGACAGGCCTCCGAGCACGAGGAACCCGGCGCGCCAGCCGAACGCCATCATCAGATAGCCGCCCACGAGGGTGCCGACCGCCGGACCGAGCAGGTAACCGAAACTCATGATGCCGTTCGCTACGCCCAGCCGGTGTACCACGACCGCCTGCGCCAGCACCTTGGAGACACAGGGAAACGTGACGCTCTCGCCGATTCCCAGCAGGATGCGCAGGCCGAGCAGCGTTGCGAAACTCCCGGCGAAGCCTGTCAGGAAGGTGGCAACCGACCAGAGGGTCAGGCCCGCTGCCAGTACGCGCTGCGCGCCGTAGCGCTCGGCGAGCCAGCCCATCCCCGGCATGCACACCACATATCCGTAGTAGAACGCGGAGAGCAGCACTCCGATCTGCGTGGCACTGAGGTGCAGCTGATCCTGCATGAGCGGCGCGGCGGTCGCGAGATTGCCGCGATCGACGTAGTTGATGAAGACGCAGGCGGTGACCAGCATCACCACGCGCGCAGCCGCGCGGGATTCGCTCATGGTGACGCTCTGGTCCCGATCCGGCCGCATGACATCGCCGTTCCCCCCAGGCTGCCAGCGCAGCTTGCGCTCCACATTGCACGAACCCTTCCGTTCCGGCAACCTGCGCCCAGCCGGCCAGGCGCAACTGCTGGAGTCACTGCGATGAATCCATTCGGGAATCACATGGTCACGGCCGCACTCGCCGAGGCCCTGGTGTCGGTCCTGCTCCTGATGCTGGGCTTCCTCGCCGGCAAGTACCGTGAGCGGCGCCAGCTCCGTGGCCGCGACCTGACCGAGTACGATTTCTACCCCTACGAGACGACGGCGGACAATTTCGCCGAGTTCAGCCCGCGCGATTTCCGCCTCGGCATGCACTACCTGCTGCGCAACCGCGATTCGCGCGCCGCGCGGCAGCTCATCTTCATTGGCGAGCAGAACAACGTGCGCGAACTGCTGGACGTGCCGGACCGGCAGGCCTACGACAAGTTCTACTCCCGGTACCACGGCGCCGACGTCACCAGCGATACGCAGGATTATCTGGAGAATTACCGCAACATCGTCCGACTGTTCGGCAAGACCTTTTCCCACATGGGCATTGAAATACTCCTGCACGATCTGGCCAATCCGAGCCGATCGATCGTCTGGATCGAGGGCGCGGAGGTGACCGGCCGGTCGCTGCACATGGGTACGACGACGCTCCTCGTCGATCTCAAGAAGCGGCGCGCCCTGAACCAGGACAAGCTGAACTACGAGTTGACGCTCGGTGCGCGGCGATTCAAGTGCACCACCGTTCCGATCGTCCGCAAGGAATACGGCGTAGTCGCCGCGGTGTGCATGAATATCGACCTCAACTTCATTCGCGATGGGGTGCTGCCCTCACCGGCCGCCCTGGCGGAGTTCTTCCGGCATTACTGCCAGACGGACATGGAGCTCAGCGAAAACATACTCTCCAAGGAAGAGCATCAGAAGGCACTGCGGGGCAAGAGGCATTTCCAGGACAGCGCCTACGAAGGCGTCCTGCGCAGCTGACGGTGCGCCGGCGCACGCGCGCGGCGCACGCCGCTCATCGCTCGTGTCTTTTGTAGCACTATCAATCGTTTACGATTCCTTCCCCATCCACTACATCATTGTCGTGCCGATGCAGGTCTGCCCTGCCGCCCCGCGCCCCCTTCCCCGGTCCAATGCCGCGAGTAACTTCGATACCGGTGGCGGCGAACTACCGACCATGCAGCGACGCCGCGTTCGGCAAGGACGACCGCGGCAGCCGCTGGGCAGGGGGTCGGGAGTGTCAGGGGAAATGTGGTCATGAACGATCAGAAACAGGTCTGGGCCGTCGTGCTGGCCGCCGGCGATGGCACGCGTCTTGCGGCCCTGACGACCGACGCCTGCGGGAACCCGGTGCCGAAGCAATTCTGCTCGCTGCGCGGCCAGGGATCGCTCCTCGAGGACGCGCTGCAGCGCGCCGGCCAAGTCGTGAAGCGCGAACAGGTCTGTGTCGTGGTTGCCGAACAGCACCGCCGCTACTGGCGACAGGCGCTGCGATTGCTTCCTCCGCAAAATGTCATCGTACAACCGCGCAATTGTGGCACCGCAAATGGCGTCCTGCTGGCGACGCTGCGCGTGCTCGAACGCGACCCACAGGCCCAGATCATGTTCCTGCCCGCCGATCACTTTGTACGGGACGAGCCCCTGCTGACCCGCTCACTGCACGAGTTGGCTGCGCTGCCGGCCCTTCATCCCCAGGAGCTGGTGCTCCTGGGCATCGAACCGGAGGAGGCGGACCCGGAACTCGGCTACATCGTGCCGGGCGCGTGCCTCTCACCCAACACACACTGCGTGGCGCACTTTGCCGAGAAACCGCCTTGGGACGAGGCGCGCGAGCTGCTGAAACGCGGCGCGCTCTGGAACAGCTTCATTTTCGCTGCACAGGCTCGGGCCCTGGTGCAGCTGTTGCGGGCGCGCATGCCTGAATCCGTGGCCGCCATGACCGCTGCCCTGGCGGCCGAGATTTGCGAACCCCGGCCGGGGCGGATGCTGCGCGAGCTGTACGAGCGCCTGCCCAACGTCGATTTCTCGCGCGGCGTCGTCGCCGGTGCGGAGCACCGCCTGCGGGTCCTGCGCTCACCCGCTTGCGGCTGGTCGGACCTGGGTACCCCGAAGCGCGTCGCCGCCACCCTGCAACAACCCATCCCGGCGTCCGTCCGTTCCCGCCGCCCGGCCCCGTTTGAACCGGCGCTGCTCAATCTCGCGCTGCAGTTCGCCCAGTGGAGCAGCCGCTGATGGATCGGCTGACACTCGCCCGTCCGGACTTTGCCGACGATGCGGGCGCGCTGGCGCGCGAATGGCTGCTCACCAACGGCCTGGGCGGTTACGCCAGCGGCACGATCGCCCAGGCCAATACGCGTCGCTATCACGGGCTGCTCGTCGCATCGCTCAAGCCACCGCTCGAGCGCGTCGTGATGGTGGCCAAGGCGGACGCCACCGTACGGTACCGCGGGGCCAGCCACGCGCTCGCCTGTAACGAATTTTCCGACGGTACGATGGCTCCACGCGGCTACCAGAGGCTGGCGGGCTTTCATCTGGAGGGCACGATCCCGGTGTGGACCTACGCCATCGGCGACGCTCTGCTCGAGCAGCGGGTGTGGATGGCGCACGGCCACAACACGACACACGTGCAATACAGCCTGCTGCAGGCGGGAGCACCGCTGGCGCTCGCGATCGCACCGCTGTGCACCTACCGGGACTATCACTCCCACGCGCGCGGCAGCCGCGCGTTCGCCGTTGACGCGCGTCAGTCAGCCTGCACCTTGACGGCCCATGACGGAGCCCGGCCCTATACCCTGTCGGTTGACCGCGGCCGATTTCGTCCCGAACCGGAGTGGTGGTGGAATTTTCATCATCGCATCGAGGCCGAACGCGGACTTGACGCCGCCGAAGACCTGTTCCGGCCCGGCACCTTTGATGTCGAGCTGGTGGCCGGGGAGTCTCTGACCCTGACGCTGAGCGCGGAGGCCGAGGTGGCTCCGCCCTCACTGCGCCAGGCGATCGCACGCGAGGATGGACTCCTGTCGGCCCTGCCGCCGGCGACTCCCTCCTGGGTGCGGCAGCTGACGCTCGCGGCCGATCAATTCCTCGTTGCGCGCGGCAATCGTGGCGATCCCGCGGCGGGCACCACGGTGATCGCGGGCTATCCGTGGTTCGGCGACTGGGGCCGCGACACCATGATTGCCCTGCCGGGACTGGCGTTGGCGACCGGGCGTCACGCCGAGGCGGCATCCATTCTGAGGACCTTCGCTGCGCACCTGAGCCAGGGCATGCTGCCGAATCGCTTCCCCGACGGCAACGAGGCGCCGGAATACAACACCGTCGATGCGACGCTCTGGTATTTCCACGCCATCGCGGAGTATTACGCGGTCACCGGCGATGTGGCGCTGGTACGCGAGCTGTACCCCAGGCTCTGTGAGGTCATTGACTGGCATCAACGCGGCACGCGCTTTGGCATCGGCGTGGATCCTGCCGACGGCCTGCTGCGTGCCGGGGAGCCTGGTGTCCAGCTCACCTGGATGGATGCCAAGATCGGGGACTGGGTCGTGACGCCACGGATCGGCAAGCCGGTGGAAATCAACGCGCTCTGGCACTACGCGCTCCTGCAGATGCAGGCCTGGGCCCTGCTGCTTGCCGATCAGGCGGGTGAGCGCCGGTACGGAATCGCGGCCAGTACCGCAGCCGAATCATTCCGCGCCGCCTTTTGGTGTGAGGCCCACGGCTGCCTGTACGATGGTATTGACGGCCCGGACGGCGAGGTCATCGACGGCCGCCGCGTCGATTCCAGTCTGCGGCCCAATCAGCTATTCGCCGTTTCGCTGGGCACCGATCTGCTCGAACCGGAGCGCCAGCGGGCTGTGGTGGATGCCTGCTCAGAGGCCCTGCTGACGCCCCTTGGATTGCGCTCGCTGTCTCCCACTCATCCCGCCTACAGCGCGCACTACCGCGGCGGACCCGTGGAGCGCGACGCCGGCTACCACCAGGGCACGGTCTGGAGCTGGCTGCTCGGCCCCTACGCCCTCGCCCATCAGCGCGTCTACGGAAACGCTGACCACGCGCTCGCGCTCCTCGAAGGGATCGCGGCGCACCTGCGCGAGGCCTGCGTCGGGTCGATCAGCGAGATTTTTGATGGGGCAGCGCCGCACGCCGCGCGCGGCTGCTACGCCCAGGCCTGGAGCGTGGCCGAAACGCTGCGCGCCTGGCATCGATTGGCCGGCGCACAATCACAGCACATGCTAGACAGGAAGGTGCCACATGCCCGCAGACACGGCTGAACACAGACGCCTCGCTGCCGAGGCGGCGCATGGCGCCGCCTGGAAACAGTGGGGCCCGTACCTCTCGGAGCGCCAGTGGGGCACGGTACGGGAGGACTACAGCGAGAACGGCACCGCGTGGGATTATTTTCCGCATGATCACGCCCGCAGCCGTGCCTATCGCTGGGGCGAAGACGGCATCGGCGGCTTTTCCGACACCCACCAGCGGCTGTGCCTGTCCCTGGCCCTCTGGAATACCCGCGATCCGATCCTCAAGGAGCGCCTGTTCGGACTCACCAACAGCGAAGGCAACCACGGCGAGGACGTCAAGGAGCTGTATTACTACCTCGACGCCACGCCCTCCCACTCCTATCTCAGGATGCTCTATAAATACCCGCAGCGGGAATTCCCCTACGCGCAGCTCGTCGAAGAAAGTCGTCGCCGCGGCATATCCAAGCCGGAATTCGAGCTGATCGACACGGAGGCATTCGCCGACGACCGTTATTTCGACGTCGTGATCGAGTACGCCCAGGCTGGACCCGAGGACATCCTGATGCGCGTCACCGCGCACAACCGCGGACCGGAGTCCGCGCCCCTGCACCTGCTGCCGCAGCTGTGGTTTCGCAATACCTGGAGCTGGGATACGAACTCCTCCAGGCCCTCCCTGCTTCAGGACGACGATGGCGAGATCGAGATCAGCCACCCGGAGCTGGGCGAGCGCAGCCTGTATGCCGACGGCAGCCCACGCGCGCTTCTGTTCTGCGACAACGAGTCGAATGCAGCGCGTCTGTGGGGCGAGCCGGCCAGGGAGGGTTACTGGAAGGACGGCATCAACGAGCGCGTCGTCAACGGCAGGGAATCGGCGGTGAACCCGGCGCACACGGGTACCAAGGCCGCGATCTGGTACGAACTCGACGTCCCCGCGCACGGTTCGCGGACGATCCAGTTGCGCCTCGCACCGCGCGAGATCAGCCAGCCGTTCGCCGACTTCCAGCACGTATTCGCCGCGCGCATTCGCGAGACCGACGAATACTACGCTCAGCTGCAGGCGGGTATCGACAGCGTCGATGCCCGCCGCGTGCAGCGACAGGCCTTCGCGGGCATGATCTGGAGCAAGCAGTACTTCCATTACGACGTGCCGCGCTGGATCAAGGGCGATCCGCAGCAGCCCGCTCCACCCGCGAAACGCCGCCACGGCCGCAACCACGAGTGGGTGCACCTGAATAACTCCGACATCATCTCGATGCCGGACAAGTGGGAATACCCGTGGTACGCCGCCTGGGACCTGGCCTTTCACTGCATTCCGCTCGCGCATCTGGACGCGTCCTTCGCGAAGGAGCAGCTGTTGCTGCTCACGCGCGAGTGGTACATGCACCCCAACGGCCAGATACCGGCGTACGAATGGGCCTTCGGTGACGTCAATCCGCCGGTGCACGCCTGGGCCACGTGGCGCGTCTACCAGATCGACCGCAATCAGAATGGGGGCCGCGGGGACCGTGGCTTCCTCGAGCGCGTGTTTCACAAGCTGATGCTCAATTTCACCTGGTGGGTGAACCGCAAGGACGCCGAGGGGCGCAACGTGTTCCAGGGTGGGTTCCTGGGTCTGGATAACATCGGCGTCTTCGACCGCAGTGCCCAGCTGCCGACCGGCGGGCACCTCGACCAGGCGGACGGCACCAGCTGGATGGCGATGTACGCCCTCAACCTGATGCGCATCGCCCTGGAGCTGGCCCAGCACAATCATGTCTACGAAGACGTCGCCACGAAATTCTTCGAGCACTTCCTCCAGATCGCCGAAGCCATGAACAATATTGGCGACGAGGGCATCGGCCTGTGGGATGACGACGACAAGTTCTTCTATGACGTATTGCACCTTCCGAACGGGGCCATGACACCGCTGAAGGTCCGCTCCATGGTCGGCCTGATCCCGTTGTTTGCAGTCGAGACCCTGGAGCCGGAACTGCTCGATCGGGTCCCGGATTTCAAGCGGCGCCTGGAATGGTACCTCGCCTACCGGCCGGAGCTGGCGTCGCTGGTTTCGCACTGGAATGAAGAGGGTCGTGGCAACCGCCGGCTGCTCTCGCTCCTGCGTGGCCACCGCATGAAGCGACTCCTGAAGCGCATGCTGGACGAGACCGAGTTCCTCTCGGCCTACGGCGTGCGCGCCCTGTCGCGGGCCCATGAGGACAAGCCCTACGTCTATCACGTCGATGGCATGGATCTGCGCGTCGGCTACCAGCCGGCGGAGTCTGATTCCGGGCTGTTCGGTGGCAACTCCAACTGGCGTGGACCGATCTGGTTTCCGGTCAATTTCCTGCTGATTGAATCACTGCAGAAATTTCATCACTACTACGGCGATGAGTTTCGCATCGAATGCCCCACGGGATCCGGCCGCTTCGTAACGCTGGACGAGGCGGCCAGTGAACTGGCAACCCGCCTGACCAGTATTTTTCTCCAGGACGAAAGCGGCAGGCGGCCGGTGTACGCCGATCACCCGCGCCTGCAGCAGGATCCCCTGTTCCGGGATCACGTGCTGTTCTACGAGTACTTCCACGGCGACAGCGGCCGGGGTGTAGGCGCCTCGCACCAGACAGGCTGGACCGGCCTGGTGGCAAAGCTGCTGATGCCGCGCTACCAGCAACCCCTGGCGGCGCGCGCCGACGCGGCCACGCGGGCCGGGACGGCGGAGGCCGCGGAGTCGGCGCCCGACAGACCGGCCACGAACCTGGCCGCACGGCGCAGGTCCAGGCCCAAGCCCAAGACCACACACAGTTGAGGAAGTCATCATGGAGGCACCGAATAGCTATCAGCACCTGCCCGCTCCGCTCATGCCGCGCGTGCCGCCGCAGCCGCTGCTGGCGCGCCAGAAAGCCCTCGTCACGGGGGCGAGTTCCGGCATCGGCCGCGCCATTGCTCTCGCGCTCGCCGACGCGGGCGCCGACGTGGTCGTCAATTACTCCTCGGGCGAGGACAAGGCCCAGAGCCTGGTGGCGGAAATCGCCTCCCGCGGCGTCAAGGCCATCGCGGTGCGCGCCGATGTAAGCGACGAGACGCAGGTGGAAGCCATGTTCCGCCGGGCGATCGAGGAGCTCGGCACGGTCGACGTGCTCGTCAACAACGCCGGGCTGCAGCAGGATGCTCCGCTTCACGAGATGACCCTGGCGCAGTGGAATCGCGTCATCAGCGTCAATCTGACCGGGCAATTCCTGTGTTCGCGCGCCGCGGTGCGCGAGTTTCGCCGCCGCGGCGTGCGGGCGGAAGTTTCCTGCGCGGCCGGCAAGATACTGTGCATCAGCTCGGTGCACGAAGTCATTCCCTGGGCGGGTCACGTCAACTACGCCGCCTCCAAGGGCGGCGTGATGCTCATGATGAAGAGCATTGCGCAGGAAGTCGCGCCCTACCGGATCCGTGTCAATTCCATCTGCCCCGGTGCAATCCGCACGCCGATCAACATGAGCGCCTGGGATACGCCGGAGGCGTACGCGGAACTGATGAAACTGATCCCCTACAAGCGCATCGGCGAGGCCGACGAAATCGGGCGTGCCGCGGTGTGGCTCGCCTCCGACTATGCCGACTACGTCCACGGCATCAGCCTGTTTGTCGACGGCGGCATGACGCTGTACCCCGGCTTCGAGACGGGGGGCTGACTTGGCAGCGCCGGCGACCGCCTGGGCACGACTGGCCGATCACCTGCCGGAGTACCTGTTCGAGGCGCTGGGGCTCGGCCTGTTCATGGTGTCGGCCGGGGTGTTTACCACGGCGTTCGAAGCTCCGGACTCCTGGCTGCGCGCGGCGATCCCGGAGCCTGCACTCCGCCGTGCCGGCGTGGGCATCGCCATGGGCCTCACGGCCATCGGCCTCATTTATTCGCCCTGGGGGCGGCGTTCCGGCGCGCACCTGAACCCGGCCGTCACGCTGGCCTTCCTGCGCCTGAATAAACTGGGCCGGCTGGACGCGATCCCCTACGTACTGGCCCAGTTCACCGGCGGCCTTGCCGGCGTACTCGCCACACGCCAGCTGCTGGGCACGGCATTCACCTCGCCACCTGTATCGTGGGTGCTGACCCTTCCGGGCACCCACGGCGCACTCGCGGCCTTCATCGCCGAAGCGGTGATTTCCGCCGGACTGATGTACACCGTACTGGGCCTGTCGGCCTCGCGGCCCTTGGCGGCCTACACCGGGCTCGCGGCCGGGATGCTGATCGCGCTGTACGTCACCTTCGAAGCGCCGTGGTCCGGGATGAGCATGAATCCGGCGCGCAGCCTCGCCTCGGCGGCGCCCGCGATGATGTGGCAGCACCTGTGGATCTATTTCCTCGCGCCGATACTCGGCATGCAGGCGGCGGCAACGCTGCACCGCTGGCGCGGGCCGCGCGTGGCCTGCGCCAAGCTGATGCACACGCCCCATGAGCGTTGCATTCACTGCGGGTACGAGCCGGGACTCGGGGCGCGTGCGACTTCGCCCGCAGCAGCCTTGCCGGGTTCCCCATGAGCGCAGCACCCGCCTATGACGCCATCGTCGTCGGCTCCGGTGCGGGCGGTGCCGCCGCAGCCTACCGCCTCGTAAGGGGCGGCTTGCGCGTGCTGCAGCTCGAGAAGGGCGCTTACCTGCCCGTCGATGGCAGCACGCTCGATGTCGAGCGCGTCGTGCGCCGCGGGGAGTTCCTGGCGCGCGAGCCGTGGGTGGACGGGCGCGGTACCACGCTGGTGCCGGAAGAGCACTTCAATGTGGGCGGCAAAACCAAGTGGTACGGTGCTGCGCTGCTGCGCTTTTCACCCGGGGAGTTCAGGGCTGAACCGGCGCACGGCTGCCGAGCCTGGCCCATCTCCTACGAGGATCTGCTGCCATTCTACGAAGAGGCTGAGTCGCTCCTCGGCGTGCGTGACATCGCCCCCGAACCGGGCCTGGCGCGGATCCTCGAGCGCCTGACCGGCCCCCGCAGCGCCTGGCACAGCGCACCCATTCCCATGGCGCTCGAGTCCGCCATCGCGCAATTCCCGCTGGAAGCGGCCCATTTCGATGGCTTTGCCTCAGCCCGCCACCTCAAAGGCGACGCGGACCGGTCACTGCTCGCCCGGCTCGCCGGCGAGCCGGGTTATCAGCTGCTGACCGGCGCCGAAGTGCTGAGCCTGTGTGCCGCAGCGGGTGCACCGCAGCGTGTCACCGGCGTCAGGCTGGCCGATGGCCGCGAGTTCAGGGCGGAGCGTGTCGTGCTTGCGGCGGGCGCCCTGCACTCCCCGCGGCTGCTGGCACGTCACCTCGAAGCGAGCGGGCTGGCGCGCAGCCTGCCGATGGCCGGGCAGGTGGGGCGCAATCTCAAGCTGCACCTGCTCACCGCCCTGGTAGCGATCGGCACCCGCCGCCAGCCTGACCTGATTCGCAAGACGCGGCTGCTGACGCATGACGATTTTCCTCATTCCAGCGCCCAGCCACTCGGCTTCGATGGCGAGCTGATCGCGACCCTGGTGCCGCCAGTGCTGCCCCGCGGGTTGCGGCGCGCCCTGGGTGCTCGCGCCTACGGATTTTTTCTGCAGACGGAGGACGGTTCCGAACCGCGCAATCGCGTGCTGGAGCGCGGCCGGGCCGGCGCGATCGAGCGCGTGTTCGACTACGAGGAGCGCCGCCTCGCCGCCGCCCGTCGCGAACACCGCCGCTTCACGCGTGCCCTGCAGCGCTCGCTGCTCGGCGCCGGCCTGCTCGGCATCGGCAAGCGGATTGGCCGGGCCGGCACGGGTCACGCCTGCGGCACCCTGATTTGTGGCGCCGACCCGCACGACTCGGTGGTCGACGCGGGCGGCCAGGTCCACGGCCTGAGCGGCCTGTACGTCGCGGACGGCAGCATTCTGCCGCGCAGCAGCCGCGTGAACCCGTCTCTCAGCATTTATGCCTGGGGCCTGCGGGTCGGGGCCCTGATCGCCGGCCAGCCGCGACGCTCGCAGCAGCGCCTCGAGGCACTGTCATGATTGCGTTGCGCGCGCTGCTGCTGACCCTCGCCGTGTCGATGGGCAGCGTCGTCGCGCAGGCCGCAGGCATTGCGGCGGTTGATTCCGTCGGCATTCCGGTCTCCGACCTGGATCGGGCGGAGTCGTTCTATACGCAGGTGCTTGGATTTTCCAAGGTATCCGAGCGCGAGGTGGCCGGCGACGCCTACGAGCATCTGTTTGGGGTTTTCGGATTGCGCCTGCGCGTCGAGCGCCTGCGACTCGGCGACGAGGCGATTGAGCTGATGCAGTTTCTCGCGCCGCACGGCCGGCCCATCCCGGTCGACTCGCGCAGCAACGACCGCTGGTTCCAGCACGTTGCCATCATCGTCAGCGATATGGATCGCGCCTACGCCCGGCTGCGGCAGTTCAAGGTCGAGCACGCCTCGAGCGGCCCGCAGCGGCTGCCCGACTGGAATCCCGGCGCCGGTGGAATCCAGGCGTTTTATTTTCACGATTCGGAAGGCAACACGCTGGAGATCCTGCAGTTTCCCCCAGGCAAGGGCGCGGCCCGGTGGCAACGGCACGACGGGCCGCTGTTTCTGGGGATCGACCACACCGCGATTGCCGTAGCCAGCACCGATGAGAGCCTGGCCTACTATCGCGACGAACTCGGACTGCAGGTCGCCGGCACCAGCGAAAATTACGGCACCGAGCAGGAGCATCTCAACAACGTGTTCGGGGCGCGCCTGCGTATCACCGCCTTGCGCGCCGCCAGCGGCCCTGGAATCGAGCTGCTGGAGTACCTCGCGCCGCGCACCGGCCGGCCGATGCCGTCCGATACCCAGGCCACCGACCGCTGGTCATGGCAGCTGAACCTGCAGACCCCGTCGCCGGCAGACATCCTGGCGGCGGCAGCCAGCCGGCACACCGCCATCGTTTCCGCCAGCCTGGTGCAGCTGCCGGGCGCGGAGCTCGGGTACCGCGCGGGATTCATCCTGCGCGATCCGGACGGCCACGCCGCTCTCATCGAAGACGTCCGCTAGCTGGAGAGAAACATCGTGAAGCGCAGCATCGCCGCTCCCGGATCGGCGCCCGATCGGGGCCCGGCGTGGTTCTCCCGCTGGCTGGGCGCCCAGGCCGAGTTCTTTCGGATACTGCGCACGGTAGGCTGGCCGCTGCTTGATCTGGCGGTTCGGATCGGCCTGGCACAGGGGTTTTTCGTTTCCGGGGTGCTGAAGGTCACCAACTGGACGACGGCGGTCGAGCTCGCCACCAACGTGTACCCCGTCAGCTGGATGGATCCGCTCACCGCCGCGTTTACGGGCGCGGCGATCGAGTTGGTCGGGGCCGTCCTGCTGGCGGCAGGATTGCTGACGCGGTACGCCGCGCTATCGATGCTGATTCTCACCCTGGTGGTTCAGACCAGTTACAACGCGACGGACAGTCAACTGTTCTCGGCCGCACTATTCGGCTGGTACGTCGTCCACGGAGCCGGACCGGTCTCCCTGGATGGGCTCCTGCGCCGGGGCCTCGCCGACAGCGCCCTGCCGCTCGCTGCGCGCATCGCCGCGGCCTCGGGGTGGGTGAGCGCGCGGCTCGGACCCCTTTACCTGTCTGCCTTGCGAGTCTGGCTGGCTATTGCATTGTTGGCGGTCGGCGTTCAGGCCACAGTGCGGCCCGACTTGCCGCTCGCCCGCCTGCAGCTCTGGCTCCCGATCAGCACGGTGCAGATCTGGCCAGCAGCACTGCTGCTGGCCGGTGCGCTGCTGCTCCTACCGGGGCTCCTGACGCGCTATGCCGCCATCGCACTGGCCGTGGCCAGCGCTGGCACGGCGATGGCGATGCCGGCGGCGGCCGTGGGAATCCTGCTGTTTGCGACTCTTGCGCTGCTGGTCCTGTTCGGCGCCGGTCTGGTGTCCGCCGATGCCGCCATCGGCCGCAAGCTGCGCCAGATTTATCCGGAACTGGAGGGCAAACCGGCCTTCGCCCTCGAGGGACTGCCCCGCGTGGTCATCGTCGGTGGCGGCTTTGGCGGCCTGGCTTGTGCCGCAGCATTGCGACGCGCCCGCGTTTCCCTGACTCTCATCGACCGGGGAAACTACCACCTGTTCCAGCCGCTGTTGTATCAGGTGGCCACCGCCGCCCTGTCCCCCGGCGATATCGCAGCGCCCATTCGCCCGCTGTTCCGGGACAGCTTCAACACCCGGGTGCTGCTTGGAACGGTGAGCGGCGTCGACGCCGCGCGGCGGCGAGTGTTGGTCGGCGACAAGGAGATTCCCTACGACTACCTGGTGCTGGCGACCGGCGCCGCCCACAGCTACTTTGGCAAGGACCAATGGCGGCCCTACGCGCCCGGACTGAAGCGGATCGAAGATGCGACGGCCATCAGGCGCCGATTGCTGACGGCGTTTGAACAGGCTGAATCGACCGAGGACCCGACCGAGCGGGAGGCGCTGCTCACCTTCCTGATCGTAGGGGGCGGGCCGACCGGGGTGGAACTCGCCGGGGCCATTGCCGAACTGGCGCGCTTTGGTATGGAGAAGGAGTTCCGGAATTTCGACCCCGCCAGCGCCCGGGTCATTCTCGTGCAATCGGCGGCGCGCGTGCTGCCCACCTTCGCTGATTCGCTGGCGAAGATTGCCCAGCGCTCACTGGAGCGGCTGGGCGTTGAAGTCCTGGTCGGCAGCCGGGTGGAAAACATCGACGCCAACGGCGTACTCGTCAATGGCAAGCCGATCGTGGCCCGCACTGTCCTGTGGGCCGCGGGCGTCATGGCTTCGCCCGCCGCGACCTGGCTGGGGACGGAAAAGGATTCGGCGGGGCGGTGCGATTGGCGATACGGCCTCGTCCAATGGCTGGGCGGGCAAGCCGGTGCCGGGGCTCGCACCCGCCGCCAAGCAGGGCGGCGCCTATGTGGCGCGGGTCATTTCGGCGCGGCTGCGCGGCGAGCCTGCACCCGGTCCGTTCATTTATCAACACATGGGGAGTCTGGCCACGATCGGGCGCAAGGCAGCCGTGGCGGATTTCGGGCGCATCAAACTCTGGGGCGCTCCGGCGTGGTGGCTGTGGGGGCTCGTGCACGTTGGCTTCCTGGTGGGATTGCGCAACCGCGTTGCCACCATGATCAACTGGTTCTGGGCCTACCTGACCTTCGGAGGCGGCATCCGTCTCATTACCGGCGGTGAGGCGCAGCCCGGAGCGGAGCGCTGATGAGCGCGGGCGCCGGAAGGCGCCGGCGTGCATGCCTTCAGACCGGCCTGATACTGCGCCGCAGCCGCGCCAGGTCAGCGTGTCGCGTGCTGAGGTCTTCGCGCCTGGCGCCCGTCCGCATGTCGCGCAGTACTTCCAGCGAACGCAGCAGCACCGGCAGCGGCGGGCCACTGGCCGTGATGTCCTCCAGGGCGTCCTCCGCGAGTGCCGCAGCGGGCGTCACGATAAAGCGCTGCACCAGCTGATCGTGATGCTGCGCGGCCGTCTGGCCAAACAGATCGCAGACCTGCAGGAACGCCCGCGTATTCTTCTGGAACCAGTCCGCGTGCGCGTAGCCGTCCGCCAGGTCGAGCAGTTCATCGAGCAGGCTCCGATAGGTCATGCACTCGCGCAGCCGCGCCTGGTCGGAAGGCAGCATGAACAGCATCTTGTCGACCAGCAGCTGGGCGTAGTACGGATCGCTCGCGCGGCACAGTCCGAGCAGCAGATCCAGTTCGTTGATCCCGGAGAAGTCGCCCGCGTTGGCCCCGCGATACTCCTGCCGCCCGACGCGATAGGGCTTGTAGTAGGGGCGGACCGAATAGAAGAAACGCTCGACGTCGAGCTGGGTGTACAGCCTGGCGTTGCTGGCCAGCACGTCGCGCAGTGCGGCGCAGGCGGCCTCGAACAGCACGTCGGTAACGGGACTCGAGACGCCCAGGTGCACGACGCCATTCAGCGCCGCCGCCGCGCGCTGGAAGCTGAGGATGCCGCGCGTGTTCTCGTCCACGAACAGGAATTCATCCGGGAGGGAGGTGAAGCTCTTGCGCACCCCCGCGATCGCCCGGTTGTGGGTCGCCAAATGACTGGTCGCAAAGCGCGGCGCCATGCCGAGGGAAGCACCCACGTGCAGGGCCAGGGAAGAGGCCTCCGCGAACGGCGAGCGTTCTTCACGGGCCGGATTGGTCAACTCATGCCGCCGGAGCGATGCCAGGTACATGCCGACGTTGCCCAGCACGTTGAAGGCGTTCTCGAAGCCGTCGCCGGTATTGCCTTCGGCGAGCAGCGCGACCACGTGCACCTGCCCTTCTTCGCGCAATCGGGACTTGATGGCCTCCCCGATCCCGATCACGCGCGCCCGGTTCCGCTGCGCGAAATACAGCTGCTCGAGTTCCGTGTTCATCTGCACGAACGATCCGCGCACCCAGCGATCGAACAGCTCGGAATTGGCGGTCATTGTGCCCTCGTGGATTTCTCACGCGGCCAGGCGCGAGCGGTGCGCAGCGCATCGTCAATGGTATTGCACAGATGGAAGGAGAGCCGCACCACCGGGCCGCGGCAATCGAATCGCACCTGCGCCCCTTCCAGGGCCGCGCGCACCGCGGCCAGCCTTTCGCCAACCGGAATGCACAGCGTTCCACCCGTCCGTTCCAGCCGCACCAGAGCGCGCAGCGCCGGGGGTGCGGCATCGAGAAAGGCGCGGATCAGCGCCCGGTTGTGCGCCAGGACCGCATCGATGCCGATCGCGCCCAGCAGCCGCAGGCCGGCGGTCGCCACCACGTACGGGGCCACGGATGGCGTGCCACCCCAGAACCGGCGCGCATCGTCGGCGTAGCGGAAGGAATGGATATCCATCTCGAAGGGATCGGCGTGCGAAAACCAGCCCACGTCGAGGGGGCGCAGTTGCGGTATGAGCCCGGCCCGGAGCCAGAGAAAACCGGCACCCGGACCGCCGCACAGCCATTTCACGCAGCTGCCCAGGATCACATCCGCGCCGAGCGCTTCGACCGAAAACGGCACGATGCCGGCGGACTGGGCGACATCGACGATCGACCAGATCCCCCGCTCCGCGCACAGGCGCGTGACTTCCGCCACGGGGGCCACCGCCCCCGCATTCGAATGCACGTGCGTGATCAGGGCCCCGCAGACGTCCGGTGTCAGCGCTTCGGCCCAGGACTGCAGGGCGGAGGGATCCGCCGCCTGCGGAATCAGCCGCAGTTCATAGCCCAGTCCCTGCGAGAGCCGCAGGACATAGCCGAGTGAGGGAAAGGTCTCTTCAGCCGCGATCCATACGTTCTTCCCCGCCGCTGGCCGCGGCAGGGCCGGCAGCAACTTGGCCAGCGCCGCCGAAACGTTGGGCTGCGGGCAGTATTCGCTGTGGCGCCCACCGAGCAGGGCGGCCAGCGCGCCGCAGAACTCATCAATGCCGCGCAGCCAGGCCGGCCACGCGTCGCCCCCCTGCTGAGTCCACGGGTCGAGGAAAGCCGCCTGAAGGGCGGGCAGGGCCGCACGCGGCATCGCACCGACGGAGTGCGTCAGCAGATACGGACCCGGCCCTGGCACCTGAAAGGCTTCCGCGCCAGGCAGGGCCGGACCGCGCGCGGTTGTGCGAGGATCAGGCAATCGACACGAACGCGCCGATGCGCTCGGTGACACAGCGGGGGATATCGAGGTTGAAGTCTTCCATGGGCGCAAAGACCCCGGCCTCGTGCACGCGCGCCACGCAAAACCAGTCCGCCAAACATAGTCGCTCGCGCTCGAGCACAAAAAGATCTTCGCGCCGGGACCACGCGGTCGGCAGCGTTGCCTCGATACCGGATATGGGCGATGCCGGCCGAGTCCTCAACTGCCCTCCTGATAAGATATTAGCGTGCCCACGAGTGCCCGCGGCGACTATGGTAATGGGGCGAAAGAACTAATGCGAACGGCCTCCGCGACTCATCGAACGGACTGCCTGTGCACGCCGAGTCGGACCATGGACCGCGATGACGGCGACATCTGGCTGGTCAGCTATGACGCCCGGATGGCAGATCCCAAGCGCATCTTTCGAGGCGGGGTGAGCGGGGCCCCCGGCCACAATGCCGCCCACATGATCCTGAAGGATCGCACCCGGAGATTGACATGAAGACGCCTCTGCTGGTCGCGCTCGCCACCATGCTGTGCATGAGCTTCAATGGCTCCGCCGCGACGCTGCTCCTCGGACAGGTGCCGCTGACGCCCGACACCGGATCGGTCGCCGTGCATTGTGGTGCGATGATCGACGGCACGGCCGATTCCGCCCGCCGCGATGTCACGGTGACGATACGCAACGGACGGGTGGATTCGCTCCAGGATGGCCGGCAGGCGGCGCCTGACCTGCCATTTCTGGAATTGGGTGCTTACACCTGCCTGCCCGGGCTGATCGACATGCACACCCATCTGACCGACCGGCCCACCGATACGGCGGACCGGAGGGTCTTCTACACGCGCAGCCGTGTGGAGCAACTGACCATCAGCAAGGAGAATGCCGCCGTCACGCTGGCCGCCGGCTTCACCACGGTCCGCAACGTCGGCACCTACATCGCCTGGACGGATCGGGATCTGCGCGATGCGATCAATCAGGGCAAGGCGATCGGCCCCCGCATGCAGATCGTGGGTTACTACCTGACGATACCGGGCGGCGGGGGGGACCTGCTGATACCCGGTGTTCCGGAGAAGGACATCCCCGCCAGCCTGCGCATGGGCGTTGCCCACAATGCCGCGGAATTCAGGGCCAGGGCGCAGCTGGCGATCGACGGCGGCGCGGACCTGCTGAAGGTGATCGCCTCCGGGGCGGTGCTGGCCTACGGCGGTGTACCGGCCGCACCGGAAATGACCCCGGAAGAAATCGCGGCCGTCGCGGCGGTCGCTCACGCCGCGGGCCGCAAGCTGGCGGCGCATGCGCACGGGGCGCAATCGATCAAAGAGGCGATCCTGGCGGGTGCCGACACCATTGAACACGCTTCCTACATCAACGACGAGGACATCGCGCTCGCCAAGGCGCACGGCGTCGCGCTGTCCATGGACGTCTACAACGGCGACTACATCGACACCGTGGGGCGGCAACAGCATTGGCCGGCTGAATTCCTGCGCAAGAACATCGAGACCACTGAGGTGCAGCGCCGCGGCTTCACGCGTGCGCTCGCCGCCGGGATTCCCATCGTTTTTGGCACCGACGCATCCGTCTACCCGCACGGCCTGAATGCCCGACAATTTCCCATCATGGTGGCGCGCGGCATGACCCCCATGCAGGCGATCAAGGCCGCGACTTCCTCGGCAGCGCACTACATGGGCTGGGACAATCGCGTAGGCCGTCTGGCCCCGGGTCTGTATGGCGATCTGATTGCGGTGCGCGGCGATCCGCTCAAGGACACTGCCCGACTGCAGCAGGTGCAGGTCGTGATCAAGGGCGGGATACCGTTCAAGTTGCCGGCCAAGTAGCCGTATCTTGAAACATCTGCTGCCCGCCGTCCCGGTACGCATGAGCATCCTGGCGCTGCTGTTCCTACCGACCGTTGTCAATGACCTGCGTGGCTGACGCTGCGCCTGGCTTCGCCATCCGGGCCAAGGGACGCCTCTACATAGAGCGCCTGCACTATTTGCCGCTGCCGGGCGCTCGCTTCGTCATGGGCAGGAAGTCGATGGTCAGGCCAGGGCCCAGCGGCCACTTCAGCGGCTCTCCAGGCACATAGCCCTGCGCGGCATACAACCTGATGCCGGGCAGCGTGGCCATCAACTCAAAGCGAGTAAATCCCCGTGCCATGGCCTCCTGCTCGCACCGCGCGAGTATGGAGGCACCGATGCCACGGCGGGCGAAATCCGGGTGCACGAAGAATGCCCTGATCTTCGCCGCATCCTGCGCCGGGTCCAGTTCGCCCGCGTCGCGGTCGGGGCGCGCATCGCCACCAAACAGTGTTCGGCGCCGGCTCCAGCCTCCGCATCCGACCAGCTGGCCGGCATGCTCCACGACAAAGTAGGTGCCGTCCCGAATCAGCTGGGTGTCGACGCCGAACGCGCCGCGCAAGGCGCCTTCGATCTGAGCAGGCGTGTAATCGCCTGCGCTGAGCGTACGGGCGGACAGCGCGATGAGCGCCTCGAGCGCACCCAGATCGCTGAGTGTCGCAGGGCGCAGGGCGTAATCGGGGGGAAGCATGGAATCTCTAACTCGCCTGAAAGCCCCACCGGGCCAGCCGTCTGGCCCGGTGGTTGTGGATCCGGGGAAACCCCGTCAGGCTTCGCTTCGAGCCTGTGTGACCACGTTACGCCTTCAGAACGTCGCACCTACCCGGACGTACCAGAATGCACCGTTGTAGCCGAACGGGCCGCCGGTACGTGGATACCGCTCGCCGTCACCCAGGCCACCGGTCAATGGATTGACGCCATTAACGACGTCCGGCATGGCGTTGAAAATATTGCGCCCACCGATGCTCCCGGTAATGTGATTCGCGAACCGGTATGAGAATTCGGCGTCGGTGGTCTCCTTGGCAGAGAACAACTGGCCCGGATAGTCATTCTGATCGCGATAGGTGCCATAGTAATTCTCGTGCAGCAGAACCCGAATGTTGCCCAGCGTGTAGTCCAGATTCAGGTTGATGCGATCATTCGGAGCATAGTGCTCGATGTCGATGATCCGCGCCGCGTTGATGACGAGCGGGTTGTAGCGCGGCACCTCGGTCTTGTTGTAGTTGTAGGCCAGCGTCGCTTGCACGCGGCCGGCACCCACATGGAACGGGTAACTGCCCACCAGGTCCACGCCCTTGGTCTTGGTGTCAAAGGCGTTGGTGAAGTACTGCACCGTACCGTTGAGCCCGACGTACGCCAGTGCGGGCTCCGCATCGATGTCCG